>SXGU01430536.1_pt1 | contig 26018 bp, 15 predicted proteins | sample 3174531 | NCBI WGS metagenome assembly SXGU01 (sample SAMN11356863, study PRJNA531348) | freshwater metagenome | isolation source: freshwater sample F1-140 | place: China: Fuxian Lake, Yuxi | collected 2017-12-25
CTCGATATGGGTTTCAGCGACGCAGTCCTGACTATTGCCGAGCGCTGCAACGCGCAACGGCAAACCCTGTTGTTTTCGGCTACGCTGACGCATTACGGCGTTATCAGGATGGCCGATAAATTACTGAAAAATCACTATAAAACCATTGCGTTAAATACGCTGCATGACGGCCACGGCAATATACGGCAACAAATCGTCCTGGCTGACGACGACGACCATAAGCGGAAATTGCTGGCCTGGCTGTTGCTTAATGAAACTTATGACAAGGCACTGGTGTTTACCAATACCCGGCTTAAAGCCGATGATCTGCGCGGCGCGCTGATCGGGCAAAAATTACGTGTCGGTGTATTGCATGGCGAAATGGAGCAAAAAGACCGCAACCGGGTCATGGAGTTGTTCCGTGAAGGCACAATCAATATCGTGCTGGCCACCGATCTGGCGGCGCGCGGTCTGGACGTAAAAGGCCTCAATCTGGTGATCAATTTCGATGTGCCGAGAAACGGTATCGATTATATCCACCGCATAGGCCGAACCGGTCGCGCCGATGAATCGGGCCTGGCTATTGCCCTGGTCAAGCATACGGAATGGAATGTAATGTCGGGTATCGCGCGTTTTTTAAAGCAGACTTTTGAGCGCCGCACTATCAAGGAACTGGAAGGCAGCTATAAGGGCCCGAAAAAACTGAAATCTTCAGGAAAAGCGGCGGGCGCCAAGACTAAAGCCGAACCCAAGAAAGCACCTGTACAAAAAGTTAAAATTCGCGCCAGAGACAAGAAAAATATTGGGAAACGGCGGGTGCCGAGTAACAAGCCTGCGGCAGCGGAGTAAGTGTATTTGCTTGTTCGTCCGATTGACGTTCACTGCTGAGAGAAATACAAGCCGTTGGCTTATATCGATAGCGTTTTTTAATTGGTGGCGTAGTCTGTCTATACGTCCCGCTGTTAATTTCGTATTTATCGACTACAATCTGGTCTGGCGTACCCCTTCCTGTGTCATCCGGATAGAAGTCGCCCGCTTGGCGATAACCGCCGGTCCTGTTTTGGAAAGTTTTTTGATAAGGTCAAATTCACTCGATTTCTGCCGAAAATGACAACACAATAAAAAATCAAGGATATATTTGTCTATGAAGCGCGACTATTCACTCCTAATTGATTTAACGGAATCTTCCGGTCTGTCCGGCATTGCGTCGATTTTTAGAGAGGGTGGCGGTTGGACGGTTTCTGCTCAGGAGATAGCGGGGAATCTCAATGCGGCGGCCTAGCGATTTTTGTTTTGCTCATTTTGTTGTTATGGCGGGACTTGCCAGTGGATCATGGCAAGTTTTTTTCCGGGTACAGAGAATTTTATTATTGTCCGTTATTGTTTTATTACCCGGTACTCCGCTCCAGGCGGGCGATTTGAAACTACGCTTAATAGACTCTAGCGGCGGACAGGCGCAGCATCTTTCCTCGGAAACTGTGCGCGAAATTTTCTTTATGCGCCTGAGTTCCTGGCCGGACGGTTCGTCTATTCATGTGTTTGTATTGCCTGACAATCACCCGCTGCATATTCGATTTGCAAAAGAATTTCTGGGGGTTTACCCGTTTCAGTTGCGTTCCGCCTGGGACCGTCTGGTTTATTCCGGTACCGGTGTGGCGCCTACCACGGTTGAATCGGTTGAGGACATGGTGAAACGTGTTGAATCAACACCGGGCGGCGTCGGCTATGCAGGAGAATAAGGAGATTTTTGATGAAATCACTAAATACTATGGTTAGCCTCAGGTATACGGCTTATAAAGCGACGGTCGCTGTATTAAGCCTGCTGGGGCCGGTTAATGCCCCGGCGCTGGAATGGCGAAACGGCGATTGGCAAGTGCATGGTTTTCTAAGTCAGGGCTTTACCTATACGGATCATAACCAGGTTTTCGGAACCAGCGAGGACGGCAGCCTGGATTTCAGGGAAATGGGTCTTAACGGTTCTGTCAAATTATTACCCAATCTGTTGATTTCAGCGCAAGGCTTATACCGGGACGCCGGTGCATCCGACGATATGGGGACGCGTCTGGATTTTGCCCAGGTTGATTACAGTTCCCCCTTGCTTGATTCCACATTGGTGCTTGGTGTCCGTGGTGGTCGCGTGAAAGTCCCGTTTGGTCTTTACAACGACACTCGCGATGTACTTTCGACACGTCCGAGTGTGTTGTTGCCTCAATCTATCTATTTCGATACGCTGGCTTTGCGTCAGGCAATGATATCAGCCGATGGCGGCGTGATGTACAGCCGTTATACCTACGGCGAGCACCGCTTCGGCCTGGAATTAATGACCGCCGAGCCTCGGGACGGCACAGGCGGCGCCACCGTGTTCTTGACCGGGATACCGGGTGCGCAGGGTGAATTGGGCGGGCGGCCCATGTTTATCGGGCGAGCCGCTTACGAGTGGATGGGGGGACGCGGACGGCTGATGTTTTCAATCGTCGATCTGGATCGAGATTTTCGTTCCGCATCGACGGTCGCACCTTCAGGTAATATCAAAGTGCAGTATCCGTTGTTTTCCGCACAATACAATGCGGAGCACTGGTCGCTGACCGGCGAATACGGCTGGATCGACAGCCAACGCAAGGGCTTTATGCCGGTAACGCTGAAAAACACTTCCGAGAATTTTTACCTGCAGGGCGAATACCGGTTTACACAGGCGATTTCGGGTGTGCTGCGTTACGATGTATTTCATGTCGACCGTAATGACCGTGATGGTAAATCGCTGTCCAGAATGACCGGGTTGCCCCGCCATCAGTTTTATGCCAGGGATCTGACTACCGGTGTTCGCTGGGAATTCGCCCATAATTTTTTGCTTGCCGCAGACTATCATTACATCAACGGTACAGCCTGGCTTAATACAACAGATAACCCCGATCTTTTAAGCGGGGTCGGTGATTCCGATTGGAATCTGTTTACCACGATGTTGTCTTTTCGCTTTTGAAGAGTCGAATGGCTGATAAATTTCGCACCGGAAAAGGCAAATCACGCTTTGTCAGTTTACATAGAAAATGGCTGACATCGCTCAGTTTACTGTTGGTTGTTGTGTGCGCGGTGTTCGGCGGTATGAACTACTGGTATCTCAAAGAACAGGTCAAAACCCAGCAAGCGGCCAATCAGGCCGCCTGGCGCGCTGAATTCAAAGGCCTTATCGAACATTCGGTCGACCGCTTGCAACGCCTCAGTATCGTCCTCGCTTCATTGGGCCGGTTAACCGAGCACCTTGACAAATCCGGTTCATCCATCAATTCGGCTGAATTTCAGGAACAGTTCTCCAGCGTGCGCTATGAACTGGATGTCGAAAGTATCATGGTTTTCGACAAGGCCGGCAATATCCGCTGGAATTGGTCGCCGGACAGCGGCAACCCGCTATCGATGAAAGCAATGATAGATACCATGGTTCGCATGCAAAACAACGAACACCCGAGCGCTGAGTTGAACTGCCAATCCCCATGCGCGTTGAATATTGTGATGCCCTTGTTAGCGGACGGCAAACATGTCGGGTTTATTGGCTTGAGTCAGAGAATCAGTGATCTTGTTGTGGAATTTTCGACTGCAAGCGGTGTTGATGTCGGCATTTTGGTTCCATCCCGGAACGAGAGCCAAAAAACATTCCCACACTGGCGGCTGGATACGGCGGCATTGACCCATGCCAAAACGCTCAAACCTTTAATGGCGTACCTGTCCGAAAGGTATGCCTCGCCAACGGATATTCCCAACGATGTCGGCTTAACCTGGAAGGGTGAGTTTTTCGTCGTTAATTCGCTTCCTCTCAATGACATTATCAACGATGCAAACGGCTATCTTGTTTTTATCTCTAATGCCAGTAACGTCGTTTCCGCGTTAAAGCAGTCTACCCAAAACAGTTTGCTGCTGATGGCTTTCTCGCTATTTTTTGCCGAAATTTTTCTGCTGCTGTTTTTACGCACCCCGTTGTTGCGTATTGGTCATCTGGCTGCGACGCTGCCTTTGGTGGCGCAAGGCAGTTATCAGGACGCTTATAAACGGCTCAACAATAAGGGGCGGTTGAAAAAGAGCACGCATGACGAAATCGACATGCTATACGAATCATCGATTGACTTGACCTCTCAGATCGAAAAAAGCCAGCTTGAGTTGGCCTCGGACAGGGATTTTATTCAAGGTATTCTGGACAGCGCCCAGGTTATTATCCTGACGCAAACCCATGACGGTTCTATTCATACCGTTAATCGGTATATGTTGCAATTGTTGGGTCAATCTTTTGAAAATCTTAAAGGACAGCTATTTATCGACCTCATCGAAAACGGTGAAGGCAAGGACCGTTATGAAAGTAACCGGCCCCGTCTTTTTTCTTCCTCACTACATCGTTTCGAGCATGAAGCGTCCATTATTGATGCTAAAGGCGAGCAGCGCCATATCATCTGGATTCATACCTATCTCGGACAGGCGCATGACGATAATCATGCTATCAACGTACTGTCGGTGGGTATGGATGCTACCGACCGGATTGTAGCCGAAAACAACAGCCGCTGGTTGGCCCATCATGATCCTTTAACCGGCTTGGCTAACCGGCTCCGCTTTCATGAAGAGCTGGAGCGCAGTTTTGCCCAATCGGTTCGCAACGGCATTACCAGCGCCGTGTTGCTGCTTGATCTGGATTATTTTAAGACGGTTAACGATACCAGCGGTCATGCGGCGGGCGATGCTCTGCTGAAGGTACTCGCCGATGAATTGCGGTTGCGGGCGCGCAAGTCGGATCTGGTTGCCCGTTTGGGCGGGGATGAATTTGCCGTATTATTGCCATTTACAGGGCAAGACGGCGCCGAGGTATTCGCCAATTCTCTGATCGAACGACTTACTTCGCACCGGTTTCAATTCGGCGGCCGGGAATACCGGATATCGATCAGTATGGGTATCGCGCTTATGCCGGAGCATGGCGAAAATGTCGGCGAGTTAATAATCAATGCCGATACGGCCATGTATGAGGCCAAAAAAGCCGGGCGTGGATGTTGGCGCTGTTTCTCACCGCTTGCCGAGGCCGATTGCCCGGCTGAGCAGTCTAAGATTTGCTGATGGGCGAGAATCTCAAAACGCCGGTAACCCGCTTTGATGTGCATGTCATGCAGCAAAGGCGCGCCTCATTCTTTTATTATTTATTTATGCAGCTACCCGTATGAGTTCAATCAAATTTCCCAAACTTTATTGCCCGTTTCCAAGTGCGGTTAACCAACATGCCGAAACCGTCAATAATCACACGCTGGCCTGGGTCAAGGCATTTAGTCTGGTGCCGGATGAAGACAATTTTGACCGTCTGGTGAAATCAAAATTCGGCTGGTTGGCTGCACGCGCCTATCCGAACGCGTCGCTGGAAGCACTCAAGCTGGTGTCTGACTGGAATACCTGGCTGTTTATCCGCGATGACCAATGCGACGAGTCCGGGTTGGGCTGGGACCCGGTTCTGCTTGCAAGTATACACGCCGATTTACTCGATATTCTTAACGGTCGCACGCCGGGGCAAAATGATTCGGCGCTGGCGCATGCCTTGTTTGATATTCGCGGGCGGCTGCTGCAAAAGGCCGGACCTCAATGGATGTGCCGATTTATTGTCAGTGTTGTCGACTATTTCGAATCCTCCGTCTGGGAAGCGCATAATCGCGCGGACGGCCTTATTCCCGATACCGAGACTTACATGCTGATGCGGCCCTATACCGGTGGTTTATATACGGATATTGATTTGATCGATATAACCGAGGATATTTACCTGCCGCTGCATGTGCGGAAAAACGATGTGGTTCAGCGTCTGGCGTTAATGGCCAATAATGTCGTGTGCTGGTCGAACGATATTATTTCGTTTGCGAAAGAATCCAGGCATCATGATGTCCACAACCTGGTCACGACATTACGCGCCCGGCAACCGACATTGCAAAATGCAATCGATCTTGCGGCCCAATTAACCAATGCAGAGGTCAATGCATTCGTAGACTTGCAGGCGTGTTTACCGTCATACACGCCTGAAATTGACGCCGATTTACAACGCTTTGTCGCGGTATTGCGTTCGTGGATGCGCGGCAATCTGGATTGGGCCTATGATTCCGGTCGATATGTCATAGCGTCTAACGATTGTGAAACAGATGGCGTTCTGGTTGCCGAAGTGGTTTAAAACAGCCCGGGTGTTCAGTCGGTTTTATTTTGTCGGGTGACAATACTGGCGATTGGAGACCACTGCATGTACCTGAAGGATTCGCTAACCGTCATACATGTGCGTTAATTCGCTTCCTCAAAGCGATAAGTTGCCGGTTTTGGTAAAAGACAATTACCCGTCTACTATTATGGGCATTGCAGCAATGGAGTAATGGCTTATACTTAACTTAGGAACGTGCATAAGATAACTTGAGCAAAGGATTTTCTTCTCCCTGACCCGGAGGGAAAAGGAACAAGTTGTCCAAGTTATTTCATGTACTTTGCTTCGCTGTAAATGCACTTATTCGGTTTTATCCAACATAGGACATCAGTTTTGATAAACCGCTTCGGCTCAAAACTAAATAACACACTCTATCTGTAAGAAAACAGATAATTTCAGATAGTCCGGTTAACCGCTAACAAGTTGTGTTAACTGAACAGGAAAAAGCACAATGACATCGCCCGGAAACTTATCAGTATTTTCTCGTAATCTTTGGCTGACTTTAGCCGTATTTGTTGTTTTCTCTCTGGCTTTTGTCGTATACGTCTATTCGGAAAAACAGATTGATCGTGCCAACGAGTTACGCCTGCAATCGTTTTTTCTGGCTGACGAATTGCGCCAGTCGTCCGATGATCTCACCCGCATGGTGCGCAGTTATGTGATCACCGGCGACACGATCTACAAACAACATTATCAGGAAATCCTCGACATCCGCGACGGCAAGAAGCCTCGTCCAATTGATTATCAAGATGTCTACTGGGATTTGGTGCTAGCCGATGACAAACGGCCGCGACCAAACGGGCAAGCGATTAGTTTGCTGGAATTAATGCGTCAAGCCGGTTTTACTGAAGAAGAGTTCGCCAAATTGGCGCAAGCAAAGGCCAATTCCGACACCTTGACCCGTACCGAATTTGACGCGATGAATCTGGTTGAATCCACTAATCCAGCTACGGAAGCCAACCGCTTCAAGGCGAGCATGATGTTGCACGACGCCGCCTATCATCAAGCCAAGTCCGCCATCATGCGCCCCATCAGTGAACTTATGCACATGTTCGATCAACGCACGCTGGCCGCCGTCCATACTATCGAAACCTACGCCATGCTTTTGCGCGTAGCATTCATTTCATTCGGCATACTTCTGTTATTGATGCTACGGCGTGCTTATTGTGCCTTGTGTGACGCATTGGGCGGGTCTGTTGAGGAAGTGCATGGGCGCATAGCCCGCTTGGGCTGCGGGGATTTTTCATCCGCTATTCCTGTGGCAAAGGGCATGGAAAACAGTGTGCTGGGCTGGTTGTCGGAAACCCGGGCAAGGCTTGCCCGGATGGATGACGAGCGGAAAGCGGTCGAAGCGAAAAATCAACGTCTGACCCAGCTTTACGCCGCTTTGAGCCAATGCAACCAAGCCATCGTGCGTTGCACCAGTGAGACGGAGTTGTTCCCGCAAATCTGCTCCGACGTAGTTATCTTCGGTAAAATACAGATGGCCTGGATAGGATTGCTGGATGAGCAAAGCCGGGAGCTCAAGCCTGCTGCATTTTATGGCAGCGGTGCTGATTATCTGGAAGACATTCACATATCTATTGATGAAAATTCAGTTAGCGGACGCGGTCCAACCGGTACGGCGATGCGTGAGGACCGTCCTTTCTGGTGCCAGGATTTTCAGCATGATCCGGCTACCGCGCCATGGCATGAGCGTGGCGCAAAATTCAATTGGGGAGCCTCCGCCGCGTTGCCTCTGCACAGGAACGGCGCCGTTATCGGCGCATTTACTCTGTACGCTGCGGAGGTAAACGCCTTTGATGAAGCCGAACGCAACTTGCTGGTCGAGATGGCGATGGATATAGATTATGCGCTATACAGCTTTGAGCGAGAAACGGAACGTCAGCAGGCGCAACAAATGGAAAATTTTCGCAGCTTCATGTTTGAGCGACTTACCAGCGGCGCCTCGCTTATGGAAATCCTTGCGGATGTAGTGCGCAAGCTTGAAACCATTATCTCCGGCAGTTACTGTTCCATCCTGTTGCTGGATGATGATGGTCGACACCTGCGTCAGGGAGCGGCGCCCAGCCTGCCGGATTTTTATAATGCGGCGATTGACGGTCTGCCGATTGGTCCCGGTGTAGGGGCATGCGGTAACGCCGCTTTTACCGGTAAACGGACTATTATTGAAGATGCCGCTCATCATCCTTACTGGGCGGCATTCAAGTCGCTTTCCGATAGAGTAGGGTTGGGGGCTTGCTGGTCGGAACCGGTTCTTAGCGCCGGCAATAAAGTCTTGGGCACATTTGCTATTTATCATTGCAAGCCCTCTGCACCTGATAGCCATACTTTGCAGTTACTCGAGATGGTCGCGCATTTTGTCGCCATCGCCATCGAGCGTAAAAAATCCGAGGAACGTATTCAATATCTGGCTAATTTCGATTCGCTTACCGGCTTGCCGAATCGTATACAACTGGATACCCGCTTCAACTACGCCATCGGTTTGGCGAAGTGCGGTAACGGGCATTTGGCGTTGATGTTTCTCGATCTCGATCATTTCAAAGATATCAACGATACACTCGGCCATAGTGTCGGCGACGCCCTGCTGATTGAACTCGCCAAACGCCTGAGTCGGGTGTTGCGCGAAGGTGATACGCTGTCACGCCTGGGCGGCGATGAATTCATCCTGTTGCTGCCCGGCACCAATGCCGCCCATGCCGCACAGGTGGCGCAGGTGATATTAAATACCATCGCCAAACCCCATCAAATTGGCGACTATAATATGACGCTGACGGCATCTATCGGCATTGCCGTTTATCCGGATGACGGTGATGATCTGGAGAGCCTGTCCAAGAGCGCCGATAACGCCATGTATCGAGCTAAAAGGGAAGGTCGGCACGGTTTCCGTTTTTTTACTCAGGAAATGCAGGCGCATTCGGTGCGCAATATGCAAATCGTCAATGCGCTGCGCCAAGCGCAGGAACAAAATCAATTGCAAGTCTATTACCAGCCGCAAGTCAGTATGCCGGACGGGCGTTTGATTGGCGCGGAAGCCTTGCTGCGCTGGCGACACCCCGTGCTTGGCATGGTGTCGCCCGGAGAATTTATACCGATTGCGGAGGAGAACGGGCTCATTCTGTCAATCGGGGAATGGGTGCTCAGGCAAGCCGTACTTCAGGCGAAGACTTGGATGAACAATGGTTATACGCCGCTGATTATGGCCGTCAATCTTTCCGCCGTACAGTTTCGTCATCCCGATTTGCCTGCACTGGTTTCGTGCATATTGGACGATGAAGGCTTGCCGCCCGAATACCTGGAGCTGGAATTGACCGAAAGCGTCGCCATGCATAACCCGCTGGGTGCGATTGCCGTCATGAGCAACCTGCACGAACGCGGCATCCGCATGTCGATTGATGATTTCGGCACCGGTTATTCGTCATTGAGTTACCTGAAACAATTCAAGGTGTATAAACTCAAAATAGACCAGTCATTTGTGCGTAACATCACCACCGACCCGGAAGACAAGGCCATCGTTTGCGCCGTTATCAGTCTCGCCAAAAGTCTGGGCTTAAAAACCATCGCCGAAGGCGTGGAAACTGCTGAGCAGTTGGGATTTCTGCGCGAACAGGGATGCGATGAGGCGCAGGGCTATCTATTCAGCAAACCGGTTTCGGCTGAGCAATTCGAAGCGCTGTTAAAGCAAGAGGCTCAGCGCCGATTATGAGTGCCCGTTTCATGAACAGCGGAGCTGGTAAAGCGATATTCTGCTGCCTCTATATCGCGTCATGATACTAAACACATGCCGGAACAGGTTAAGCGGCTCCTGTCGCTGTAAATCAATCATTGCTCTGGGGCTGGTATCGGCCCTTGTTTGGGCAATCCTCAGCTATGGGTTGCCCCAACCGCCGCTGTCAAGCTTATATCCCGCTTCCACGGCGATTTACGCAAAGCACGGCGAGTTGTTGCGCTTGACTCTGGCGAAAGACCAACAATACCGGCTTTGGCTGCCCCTGCACGAAATCCCCAAGACTTTGCGTGACGCCACCCTGCTATATGAAGATCGCTGGTTTTACCGGCATCCCGGCGTTAATCCCTGGGCTTTACTACGGTCGGCCTGGATGACTTACGCGCAAAACGACCGTCAGGGAGCATCAACGATCACCATGCAGGTCGCGCGGCAACTTTATGCGATCAACAGCCGCAGCCTGTTCGGTAAAGCCCGGCAAATTGCCGCAGCGTTCTGGCTGGAATTGCGCTATTCCAAGGACGATTTGCTGGAAGCTTATCTCAATACCGCCCCTTATGGCGGCAATATTTCCGGCGTGGCGGCTGCCGGCCTGATTTATTTTCACAAGCCCGTCTCGCAACTGACCTTGACGGAAGCCCTGACGCTGGCGGTGATTCCGCAAAATCCGGTACGAAGGGCGCCTGCCCATCAATTACCGTCCGCGCTGCTAGCCGCAAGACAACGCGTATGGCAGCGCTGGCTGCAACAGTTTCCCGACGACCGGCGCATGGCGGGTGACTTTAACCTGCCGCTGTTGATATATAGTACAAGAGACAAGCCCTTTATCGCCCCACACCTGAGCAATGACTTGCTGCACCGCTATCCCGACCGGCACCGCATCTACAGCAGCATTAATCTGCCTGTGCAGCTTACCGTCAAACAGCTCGTTGATAACTTTGTTATTCAAAACCGTAGCGCCGGGATTCGCAATGCGGCGGTGTTATTGCTCGATGCGACGACGATGCAGGTGCAGGCGCTGGTCGGTTCGGCCAATTTTTGGGATGCCGGTATTGCCGGGCAGGTTAACGGAGCAACGGCAAAACGCTCACCCGGATCAACCTTGAAACCGTTTATCTATGCGCTGGCGCTGGATCAGGGTTTGCTGCATCCGCGCACTTTATTGGCCGATACGCCGACCTCGTTCGGCTCCTTCAATCCTGAAAATTTTGACGGGCGCTTTATAGGCCCGATCAGCGCGCAAGAGGCACTGATTCGTTCACGCAATATACCCGCGCTCAATCTGGCGGCCAGACTCGGGAAGCCCAATCTTTACGGATTTTTGCAACAAGCCGGCATTGCCGATCTGGCCGACGAACGGCATTACGGTCTTTCTCTTGTCTTGGGTGGCGGTGAGGTCACGATGGAAGAATTGGCTCAGCTGTATGCCCTGCTCGCGAATAGAGGCGAGCTGCGACCGCTTCAGTACCGGAGTGATAGTAAAGACGGCACAGCTCAGCCGGTTTCGTTAATCAGCCCTGCCGCGGCATTCATCACGCTGGATATGCTCAGCCACAATGCCCGACCCGATTCAGGGCGTCCTGCGCTACCGAAAGTGGCTTGGAAAACCGGTACGTCCTGGGGTTTTAAAGATGCCTGGGCGGTGGGCGTAGCCGGGCATTATGTGCTGGTAACCTGGGTAGGGAATTTTAATAACAGCGGCAATACCGCCTTTGTCGGTATTAAAACAGCCGCACCACTGTTTTTTACCCTCATCGACAGCTTGCGCGCGCAGCGGCTGTTGCCGGGTCTGGACACAGACCTGCCCGGCGATAAACCGGACAATGTCACGCAAATCGATGTCTGCGCCGCCAGCGGTGATTTACCGAATCCGGATTGTCCGACCTTGGCGAAAACCTGGTTCATTCCCGGAAAATCACCGATCAAAACCAGCAGACTGCACAGGGCCGTCTATTTTGACCGGAACGGTGAAGTGGTTTGTAAGGGCGACGCTGACAGTCGAAAGGAAATCTACGAGTTCTGGCCCAGTGAACTATCGAAGTTATTTGCCGAAGCGGGCATGCCGCGCCGCCAACCGCCGCCATTACCGGCTTGCTACGATACGCTTAGCGGGGGCGAGGCAATACCGCAAATCGTATCTCCATCCCTGGGCGGTATTTATACCTTGCGCTTGGGCAAACCCGCATCCATCGGCCTCAGGGCCAACAGCACCGGGGGCAGGGCGCTGTTCTGGTTCGCCAATAAAAGTTTTGTCGGCAAAACCGAAGCCTCCGAGACTTTATCCTGGTCGCCCGGTCATCCGGGGCGCTATCTCATTCGTGCGATGGATGAGCAGGGGCGGGCGGCGTCCAGGGAGATCAGCGTGGAGTTTGTGCAATGATCTGTGGTTGTCAGGGTGAATGATAAGAGAACATTATTTGCCGGAGCATACCGCTTGAATCCGGTGAGCGATTTTAAATTTGCTTAAGGAACTTGCAAAAAATAACCCTCACTGCTGGTTCCCAAGCTCCCGCTCTCATCGTTATACACAACTCGACGTAGGCCGGAATAAGTCTGTCCGCGCATGAGCGCAGGACAGGCGTTTCCGGCACTTCGAAGCTCCGTGATGCCGGAAACACACGCCCTTGCTGCCGCCGGGCGTGCTTATTCCGGCCTACATTCAAGTCTTGAACAGACTTGTGTATCACGATGAGAGCTCCGGCTTGGGAACCAGCGTCAAGATATTTAGACTGGTGGAATATTTTTGTGCCTTACTAAAGCAAGACAACCGCTGTCATCGTGTCGAACTGACATTTCGATTAACCACCCCACACATCCGGTGTTTTGATATGCTCCGGGCGAAATCCAAGGCCGATAACACGGGCCGGAATCCTGCGTAATAAAGGCAAATGTTTCAGCAAGCGGATCGGTAACGGCAAGCCGGTCGTCGGTGTGTTCGGCTTGCCGCGGCCTACGCGCTGATGAATAAAGGTTTGCAAAGTCTGGATTAAACGCGTCGGTAATTCACGTCGCCGCTGTATTTGTTGCAGGTCGCTGACCTGCACTTGCCCGTCGCGCAGTTTTACCGCCAGACAGTTGGCCGTTGCTACCGCATCCTGGATGGCGAAGTTGACGCCGACACCGCCGGCGGGTGACATTGCATGGGCGGCGTCGCCGATACATAACAGGCCGGGGCGAAACCACTGTTGCAGGCGGTTAATCTGTACCGTCAGCAATTTCACCTTGTCCCAGTCGGAAATTTCGCCAACTCTGTCGGCCATGAACGGGACAATGCCGGTCAGGTAATTTTGAAAGGCTTCCAATCCTTGCTGTTTAATCTCCGCAAGGCCGTTTTTAGCGATGATGACTCCGCACTGCCAATATTCGCCGCGATCAATCATGACCATCATCCGGTCACCGCGTAAATGCCCCAACGATGCGGACAAATCATTTGCTTGCTTGGACAGGCGCAGCCACAAGACATCAATAGGTACGCCACGGTCAATCACTTGTAGCCCGGCGCAATCACGTACCACGGAGAATCGCCCGTCAGCAGCAACGACCAGATCGGCCCGCACCTGCAATTCACCTTCAGGCGTTGTCGCGTTAACGCCAACGATGCGATCACCGTCTTCAATCAAGCCGGTGACTTCCGCTTGCAACCTTAACTGGAAACTCGGGTAGCGTTTGGCTTGTTCGGCGATAAAATTCAGGAAATCCCATTGCGGCATAAAAGCGATGTACTTGCAGTGCGTCGGTAATGAGGACAGGTCGGCGACCGGAACCGTTTCGTCGTTTACACAGGCGCTGATCTGTGCAAGCTTCTGGTGCGGCAGGCGCAAAAATTCTTCGAGCAGTCCCAATTCATAGATCAACTCCAGCGAAGAAGGATGAATGGTGTCACCCCGGAAATCCCGGAAAAAATCGGCATGCTTTTCAAGTACGATGACTTCCACACCGGCTCGGGCGAGAAGCAAACCGAGCATCATGCAGTCTGGCCCGCCGCCAACGATGCAGCAACGGGTGTCAAGTAATTCGGTAGTTGGTTTGGATTGATTCATGATGACCTTCCGTCAATTATGTGGTTATTGAATCAGGTATGCCTGCTTATTTTCGTAACGCATTTTCCCAGCGGCTGACCAGCGCCGAAGCGATGCTGTTACCGAACACATTGGTGGCGCTGCGGCCCATATCCAGAACCTGGTCGATACCCAGCAACAGTAACAAACCCGCTTCGGGAATATTGAACATCGACAAGGTCGCCGCTATGACAATCAATGAAGCCCTGGGCACACCGGCCACGCCCTTGCTGGTAAACAGCAACACCAGCAGCATGACCAGCTGATCGGCAAGCGCCATGTCAATGCCGTAAGCCTGGGCGATAAACAGCACGGCGAAAGTCATATACATCATGCTGCCGTCGAGATTAAACGAATAACCCAAAGGCAATACCAGGCCGCAGACTTTTTCATCGCAACCGAAACGTTCCAGTTGCTGCAACAGCTTCGGATAAGCGCTTTCGCTGCTGGCCGTACCGAAAGCCAGCAGCATCGGTTCGCGAATATGGCGAATCAGCGAAAACACCCGGCGTCCCAGAACCAGAAAGCCGACGCCACCCAGCAAAGTACACAGCATCAACAGCCCAAAATAGAATTCGCCGATAAATTTGCCGTAAGTTAATAACACACCGATGCCGTTTTGCGCGATAACCGAGGCAATCGCCGAAAAAACCGCTACCGGCGCATAGTGCATCACGGTGCTGGTGACTTTCAGCATGATGTGGCTCAATGAATCGAGCAATTTGAGTGTGGGTCGCGCCAGTTCGTCCAGGGACGCGCAGGCCACACCGAAGAACAGCGAGAACACGACGATTTGCAAAATCTCGTTGTTCGCCATCGCTTCGATAATGCTTTTGGGGAACATGTGCTGGGCGAACGCCGACAGCGTCGGCTTGACATCATGCAGGCCTGTCGCCGCGCCGACTTCAGGTAAGGGCATGTGCAGGGAAAGCCCCGGCTCAAACACATTCACCAGCAGCATGCCCAGCAACAGACTGGCAATCGACGCGGAGAAAAACCACAGTATCGCCTTGATGCCGATGCGGCCAACCGTATGGATATTGCCGAGCCCGCCGATACCGACCACCAGCGTGGCAAAAACCAGCGGCGCGATAATCATCTTGACCAGCCTCAGGAAAACATCGGTCAGCACCGAGAAAACCCCGATGATTTGCTTGAGCAGGGGATCCGACCCGCCGAGTGTCAGATTCAGCAATTCGCCGATAACTATGCCGGAAACGAGAGCGATGGCGACATAAAGGGTCTGGCGGTTGGGTGGTTGAACAGGATGATGGCTATGCGTCATGGCAGGATATCCTTAGGGAAAAGTTGGGGTATTTTACGCATTCTGCTGGCCCTGTTTCATTATTATTGAATCCTGCCTGGTTGGTGTTTTCCACGAAAATCACAAAAAACTTAAAGACCGCTCTACCGGTCATTAGGCGGACTTTTACAGATATAGAAGCAGAAGCTGATAAAACGACATATAAATTCCCCTCTCCATAGCCCTCTCCCTGAGGGAGAGGGAACTTTGTAACTTCGTTATCTATATCTGTTTTTCGGCATCTGCTGTTGTGGAAAATACCAAAACCTTAATCACCACCGCAACCGCCGGCACATCCGCCATCGCCGCCACAGCCGTCCCCGCCGCTGCAACCGCCGCCACAAGCGATGTGACCGGCGCAGTAACTGTTATCTTGTGCGGCCCGGCAATCAAGGCTGTAAAACTTACCGTCCGCAATACTCAGTCGTGCATCGATGGCAAACAACAAGGGTAATCGGACCGGTGTTTTGGGGTTTATATGTTCCTTGCGGCAGGCTAAACGCCAGGCCCGTTTTATGCCGTCTTGCGCGAGTGTCGGTGTGCGCATCGCTTCGGCGGGCGTGTGATGTAAAAAACGCCCCAATGCTTTTTGGCAAAATAACTGGTAATTGCGGGTGAATAAAATGAATTCATGCCAGGCATCGTCAACGACTTGCGACGGCATCGAAACCATCCTGCGTTTGGCCTTGTTGCAGATATAAAAATAATCGCGCAGGCCCTGGAAAACCAAGTCCATCTGCGCATCGCTCAACGCCGGGTGTTTGTTTTTGAGCTTTTGTTTAAGCGCTGGATGAAAGCTGAAATTCTCAATATAGTTTAATTGATAGGATTGTCGTAGAGCGGCGTAAAGCAGATAAAAAATGCCTAAAATCAATAGAATCAAAAATAAGCCGGACATTGACCACCTCTCCTCAAGTTACTTTACAGCGGTAATGTGACGGTATTAAACCAGTACTGGATCAGTCCCTTGATTTTTTCGACAAATTTTTCAAGGTGTAACTGTTTGCCGATGTATCCTGACGCACCCAAGCGATAACAGGCTTCAATATCACGTGGATTACTGGATGTCGTCATCACTACAATAGGGATAAAACCGAATTCATCCGATTGGCGCAGGCGGCTGAGAATGTCCCGGCCGTTGACGCCCGGCAGGTTAAGGTCAAGCAAGATCAGGCAAGGGCGTTGGGCGGGGGTAGGGGGGCTTGTTATCGTTTTTTCGACAAGATTGAACCGCGCGAATACTTCTTCGGCTCGTGAAGCCCGTTCAATGCGCCGCGTATTACCGGCCTGTTTCAACGCCCAGCAAAGAACTTCAAAATCTTCATCGGAATCTTCAATGATAAAAATGGGGTTAGATTTCTCCATGATGAATACTCCTAACGTGGTTGGCGGGTGATAAGGTAAAAAAGAAAGTGCTGCCTTGGCCTAATTCAGACTTTAACCAAATCTGTCCGCCATGCCGTTCGATTACGCGTCTGACAATGGTCAGACCCGCCCCGCTGCCTCCACCATATTCATTGCGTCCATGCAGGCGGTGAAAGAGCTCAAAAATGCTGTTTTGATGTTCCTGTCCGATGCCGATACCATTGTCCCGGACATAAAAAACCGGCGGGCTACAAGTTTCATCACAGCCTATTTCGATTTTTACGTCAGGCTGCTGATTATATTTGACGGCATTGGTGATCAGGTTCTGGAATACCGTGCTGATCCAAACGCGGTCACAATCGATTACAGGCAAATTGCCCCTAATCTCGATGCTGATATTTTTATCGGGCCATGTTTCTTTTATAAGCTTGATACACGGGTATACCAAATCGTTGATCGCACAGGGGTGGCGTTCGAGTTTGTTTTTGCCGATACGGGAATATTGCAGTAAGGAGTCGAGTAAATCCGCCATGCGTTCCGTCAGCCGTAAAATGGTGTCCAAGCGCAGGCGGCCGGTTTCGGATAAGCGCCCACTTTCTTCCATTTTTAAAAATTCGGCATAGTTATGGATGCCGCGTAGCGGCTCTTTCATATCGTGTGAAGACGCGTAGGCGAATGCGTCCAACTCAAGATTGCTGCGTTCAAGTTCCGCATTCATTTGAGCAAGCAACCAGGCTCGCTCAACAATCATGCCGAAAATGCTATGACGCAGACGCGCTGCATAATCAAGTTCACAGGCCAACCACGGGCGGGATTGTCCATGTACGGATTCCTTCCAACGCGCGAACGATGCGCGTGGTTTCAGGATAATTTCGCCGTTGGTTTCGTCGATTTCCATGGGTTTGCCGGGATCACCCGCCCAATGCACTTCGGATACAAGCTCCGAACGGAACCAGATCAGCCAGTCCTTTGATTTACGCGATAAACGGACAGCCAATAATCCCCTTGATTCATCACTAAACTGTAAGGAGTCACTAAAGTCGACGCCTAGCGTATGGGTGGCGAAAACATCTTCTTGCTGCCGGGCCAGCCATTCCACCACGTTGCCGATTTCTTTCGGGCTGGGGGTTTTGCCCAATAGCGTAAGATTTGCATCCGCCAGCAAGGCCACACCGGAGGCGTCAATGCCTGACAATAAATTGGTTTCTTCCTGCATCAATGCCTGGTTCAGGGAATCGGCTTTAGTCATTTTGAAAACCAGCTGTTCATGGACATTGTCAAGCCGCTTACGGTATTCCAGTTGATCCAACCCTTCTCGGCTTTCCGACAGTTGCGACACCATTTGTGATAAAAACTCCAGCGGTATACGCCGTTCAAAAGGCAGATACAAGGGGCTGCTGTGCTGCATACAGGAAATCAGTCCCCACAATTCACCGGCTTTGAACAAGGGCATCACCAAGGTGGCTTTAACGCCCATATTGCGCAAATAGTCCGTGTACATGACGGATACGCTACGCAAGTTAACATAGCTCAAATCAACGGAAGCTATCGTGTCGGCAGGCAATAAGGGTACGGGCGTATAATCGACATCGGGCAAATGCCGCAATGGACTCAGTGCGAACAAGCGTCTGGCAGGGGCCGGAATGTCACTGGCCGGATAATGTAGCGATAAATAGGATTCCAGTTCTTCGAGTTTGGCTTCGGCGATCACTTCGCCGCTGCCGTCAGCGGCAAAACGGTAAGCCATCACCCGTTCAAAGCCGCTAAAATCGCGGATTTGTGCCACGGCACGGTCTAAAAAAATCTGGAGCGATGAGCTCGATTGGAAACTCTGCATGGCTTCGCGCAAATCATACAAAACAGCGGAAGCGGTTTGGAATGTTGGGTCGGTCCGCTCCAGTTCGAGCAGCACCACGCCGTTAATGCTGTTGGCGAAGACATGCAAAGCTTGATCGTAACAGGATAAAGAGGGCAGCGTGAGTACGTGAGCCATAGCCTTATGAATATTCTTGACCGCCAATTCCGTACGCAAGGTTTTGCCGTTTTCATCACCCAACAGAACATCAATATTGTTGCCGACGAGATTTTCCCAAGGCATATTTAAAAAATCACCGCAATTTTCGCTGGCTTGCAGGATGCGCAGACTGCCTTCTTCAAGGACAAGCAAAACCCCGTGCGGTTGGATTGCCCCGACAAGCTGTATTTGTTCACGGTCGCAATTGTTTAAAGTAACATTTGCCGCGGTAACCGGCTCAAGTGTAGTAGCGGTTTCGCCGGTTTCGATAGTAAGCATCATTGTTCTCAACTTATGGAGCTTGCCGAAGCGAGTTGCATCAATTCAAACTCCGGTGCAATGGTAAAATAAAAAGTGGTTCCCCGGTCTGGAGCCGATTCCAGCCAAATCTTCCCACCCTGGCGTTCAATGTGTTTTTGAGTGATGGTCAAACCTGCGCCGGTGCCGCCGCCATAATCATTACGTCCATGTAGGCGTCGGAATATCGTAAAGATCATCTGTCGATGCTCGTCCTTGATGCCGATACCATTGTCACGGACATAAAACGTTAACGGTGTAGTTTCGGTATAGCCGATTTCAACCCGTTTTTCGGATTGGTCATTGTATTTGACGGCGTTGGTAATCAAGTTTTCAAACACGGCCCGGATACGGACGGCATCACAATATATCTCAGGCAATGGCCGGGGGATTACTATTTGCGTGTTAGTCTTGGCGATGCGGGTCGCCAAATCTTCCCGCACCGACATTAGCAACTGGTTTAGGTTAACCAGCGTCACGTTCAGCACTTGCTGATTGGCGCGGGAATATTGCAATAATGCCTCGATTTGATTGTGCATACGCGCGCTTAAATTAATAATTACATTAAGCCACATGCGTTGATCGTCTGTGATCGTCTGTCCGTTGTTTTCATCGCTCAAAAGCTGTGAAAAATTCTGGATACCGCGCAACGGTTCCTGCAAATCATGCGAAACGATGTAAGCAAAGGATTCCAGCTCGCCGTTGCTTTCTTCCAGGCGTACTTTCAGAATCTGGTTTTTTTCGGCGTTTTGCCCGAACAGCAGCGCTTTATGCAGGTCCCGCCAGGCTTCCTGTTCGTGGTCGAGCCAAGGCCTTGCGCAGCCTTTAACGACCTGTTTCCATTCCTCAAACGAGCCTCGTGGCGTCAACCGCGGCTGACCGTTGTCGGCATCAATGACCATCGGTTTTTCGGGGTTGCCCGCCCAAGCCACTTCATAAACCCATTCCGGGCGAAAGCCTAACAAATACTGCCCCGGTTGCAGCAAGCGTATTGCCAACAAACCGGCAGCCGATGAGCCATAAGCTCCCGCCGGCTCAAACAATGAAGCGAGTTTATCGGTCATGAAACATTCGGGCTGCTTTTCAAGCCAGGGTATCAATACATTGATCAGCGCCGGTTCCGGTACTTGTCCCGCGCTTACCGTAAAACCATCGGTCACTAAAACCACGCCATCGACATCAAGTTTGTCGACCAGTAGATGCGGCAAGTTGCGCAATGCTACGTTAAAATCGGCGGCCTCATTAAGTGTATTGGCGATAGCCATAAGATGCCGCTTGCTTGACAAGGCTTGTTGCTGTTGTTCGGTTTTTTCTTTTTCTATCAATAATAATGCTGCGGTATCGGCAAACCCCTGGTAAGCGAGACGGTCAACGTAAGAAACAGAATGCCGGGTATCACTCCAGCAATTGATAAACCCCCACAACTTGCCGTTATTGACTAACGACAGCAACAAGCGGGAGCGTATGCCCATATTTTGGTAAAAACGGCGGCAAATAGGCGAAACGCTCCGCAATGCGGCATAAGTCAGGTCAAGTGTCTGCGGTGTTTCCAGGTAATCCGACATGATAATAGGTACGGGCTCATAAAACAGGTCCGGCATGTATTGCTGAGGCATCACGAGCATTTGTCTACGGCCCGGCTCCGGGATGTCGGAACGTGGGAAGCGTTTGTCGAGATAGGAGGGAATATGTGCTTCGCGGGCTTCGGCAACAGCCTGAAATGAGCCATCATCAAGAAATCGCACACCCAGTACCGAATCGAATCCGGTCAATTGTTTCAGTTCACGGACCGCGATTTCCATGCCTGTCTGCCAATTATCGGCGGCTTGTAAAGCGGACAGGCTGTTTTTGACTTGCGCGGAATGCCCTATGACTGAAGCCACACTAGTGTTCGAATTAATGGCTTCAAATTCTAAAATGAACACATTGCCGGATCGATGGCCGAGAACGGAAAACAGCCGGTTGCCGTGCAAGGTTTCAAAACAACCTATCAAGCAGGGCGTTGCCGCCATCACTAAGGCTGACAACGATGCCCGGATAGCTTGAGCGACCACAGGCCCGGTCACAAAATCAAGCGGTTGTCCGAGTATTTGCCCGGCGTCAAGTCCTAACAGTGTGGATGAATTGGCGCTGCTTCCAATGACAAGAAACTCCCCGGCAGTCACAACCAACAGGACACCGTGCGGCATGACGGCATTTGGAAATTGGATTTGCTCGCGGTCACAATCGGTCAGCTCATAAGCACTGCTTATGCCGCGAGATTGGGCTGTAAATGAATTGTTTTTAGCGTTCATGAGTTATAGGCGGATTTGGCTCGAGATAAGCTGGTAACCTCCGGCCAATTTGAAAACTATCGACTAGTGACTGGACGAAGAAAACATCCTGCCCTAGAGTTAAGGGATAAGGGATTTTCAAACGATAGTTTTTCGATTAGCTTAAGGTTTACGCTAACAGCACATTCTAAGATTGCATTCTGTTTTATAGATTGCACGATTGCAACCGAAATTGTTTACAACCCCGGCATTTTTCATGCTGAGGACGGTTTATGGATCGGAAATATTATTAACTGTCCTATAACAAGTTTAGTAGAATGTAAAACAACCGACATCAATAAGCCATTGCTGAACGCGTATTTTTGTTGGCTAGTAACTCCCATACCTGATAAATGTGCTTTCAGACTAATTATGCAAACAGCTAAGCCCACCGTACTCATTATTGATGATTCTGACGAGGATCGACTACTGTACAAACGCTATCTGGATTCAGACTATACGGTTCTGGAAGCTGATTTGGGCCGAAAAGGCATTAATTTGATTCGTGAAATCAACCCCAGTTGCGTTTTGCTGGATTATCGGTTACCTGATATCGACGGTCTGGAGATCATGCGCGAAATTTGCCAGGCCACGTCATTAGAGATGCCTGCCATTGTATTTCTCACCGGATATGCCGACACCCAGTTAGCTGTTTCCGCAATGCAGGCCGGCGCCTTGGATTTTCTGGAAAAAAATCGCGCTACGCCCGCAAGTTTGAAACAAGCCGTACTGAACTCCACTGAGAAAGCCCGTCTGCATCGTGAGTTAGACGACCAACGTAAATTATTCAGTGCGACACTGTCGGCAATAACCAACGCCGTGGTGACCATTGATGCGACACGATGCGTGGTATTCATGAATAATGCGGCTACAGCCATCAATCAAACGCCATTGAATGAAGTCTTGGGCAAGTGCGTTGGTGAAGTGCTGCAGTTGATTGATGAAGAGCCCGGGCTGAATTGGCAAACAATGCTCAATCAGGCGCTGTCAGGCCAAGCCCTTTCTCATATTGCCAGACCGGCCAAGCTTATTACCCAGGATGGCAGTAGTGTTAGTGTGCAATATTCATTGGCGGCAAGCCAAAGTTCGGTGGGTGTGGTTTGTGTATTGGTCATACAGGATATGAGCCAGAGCGAAAAACTCAAGGCGGAAAAAAATCATGCTGAAACGGCAAACCGATCTAAAAGCGTATTTTTGGCTAATATGAGCCACGAAATTCGTACCCCGATGAACGCCATTATTGGCTTCACCCATATCCTTAGCGGTACCGGTTTAGCCCCCAAGCAAGAAGAAATGCTCGGCTATATCACAAAAGCCGCTAATCATTTGTTATATTTAATAAATGATATATTGGATTTGTCCAAAATTGAGGCCGGACAATTGATCTTGGAACAAATGCCGTTTTTTATCGCTAACGTGGTCGCTGATGTCAATGCCATTTTTGCCGCACAGTTGCAATCCAAGCCCATTAAGTTTCTGACCGAAATGAAGGGTGTACCCGAACAAATGCTTGGTGACCCCATGCGGCTGTCGCAGGTTTTGATCAACTACATGGGCAATGCGCTGAAATTTACCGAATCGGGTTTAATCAAGCTACACATCCGTGTTTTGGCGGAAACCGATGATGATTATATGATCCGTTTTGAGGTGCAAGATACCGGTATAGGGATTCCGCCGGAACGACTGGATAAAGTATTTGAAGCCTTTGAACAGGTTGACAACTCTACCACACGCAAATATGGCGGTACGGGCTTAGGTCTGGCGATTAATAAACGTCTGGCATTTCTTATGGGCGGCGAAGTCGGCGTTGAGAGTGTGCTTGGGCAAGGCAGCCGGTTTTGGCTCACCGCCCGGCTTGGTAAAGTACGTGGGGCAACTTACACACCTAAAACAGCCTCCAACCATGCAGACCCTGTGTCGGCTTTGCAGGGAGTTTCTAAAGGGCGGCGTATTTTACTGGTGGAAGATGACCCATTAAATCAAGAAATCGCCCTGGAACTGCTCAGTGAAGTTGCCGGACTTCAGGTGGATGTTGCCGGTCACGGCCAGCAAGCTGTTGATATGGCCGGCAACACGGTTTATGAATTAATTTTGATGGATATGCAAATGCCGGTCATGAATGGTCTTGAAGCCACTAAATTAATCAGAAAACTACCCACTTATCATCAGACCCCCATATTGGCGATGACCGCCAACGCCTTTCAAGACGATCGAGAGCGGTGTTTGGAAGCAGGGATGAATGAATTCATTTCCAAACCCGTTTTGCCGAACGACTTGTACGCCATCCTGCTGAAATGGTTAGCAACTCCCATTTAGGAACGCGCACGAAATAACTTGGACAACTTGTCCCCTCAGGGAGAGGGGAATTTAAATGTCGTTTTATCAGCTACTGCTTCTATAACTATTTTTCCACCAGCACTGTAGAAGAAAGTTCGCTGGTTCCCAAGCTTCGCTTGGGAACTCAAATCCAAGAAGCTCCAGCTTCGAGAATTCTGCAAGCCAGAGCTTGGGAACAAGCTGAGTAATTACAAAAATTCTGTCTGCGCTCTTAAAAATACAACACCTGAAGCAACACCCCGGTTCGACCATCACGCACTTCCGCAAATAGTTTTTGCGGGCCGGGTTGTTCTCTGAGGCGCACCAGTTCAGCGACGCCGTTGCCGTTGATATCGGGGATGGAGATGAAGCCGACCGTAGCGCCGTAGTTGTCGAAGACGACTTTGTTGATGAAGGTATCGCTCAGGGCGTCATGGACATCGGCGCGAGGTTGTCCGTTGGCCGTGCGTACGCCCAGCATCGCCAGATTGGTTTGGCTGCTGCTGTCGGCGACACGCGCCAATTTGAACGGTTGCGGCAAGGCATAATCCAGCGTATTCACCGCCAAGCCGGTTTTGGCGTCTTTTAATAACACCCTTGCCGTGTTGGCCCGCAGTACCGCTAATTCAGCGCCGCCGCTGTTATTCATGTCCGGCAAATTAATCAATTGTTGGGGACCTTTGCCGGTGCCGTAGCTGATGGTGCGGATTAACACGCCGGTCTTGCTGTCGCGGATTTCCACGGTATCGGCGGCGGTGGCGGTTTTATTGTCGGCCAGCACGGCGATTTCCTTGGCTCTGTTGCCATTGAGATCGCCTAGCACTATCAGGTCGATACCCTTATAACCAGCGCTGAAACTGATGTCGCGGATTTGCACACCGCTCAAGGCATTTTTAAGCTGTACCCGCAGTTCGGTGTCGCTTTGTTGCAACACGGCCAGACCTGCTGTGCCTTTTCCACTGATGTCCCGCACCACGCCTAAGTCCAGGGAGGTGAAAGTCGAATCAAACGCCACCGCGCTGAGTTTAACGCCGCTGAGGCTGTCGCGTACTTCTACCTGCACGGCTTGGTCACTGCTGCGCACACCAAGCACGGCAATTTCGGGCGCACCATTGCCGTTCAGGTCAGGTAACACATTGGCTTTACTCGGCACAAATTGGCCGTTGAGAGGGATTTGCTTGACCAATGCGCCGGTTTGGGCGTTTTTCACGGTGGCGGTGGATTTTTTCAGGGTGGGGTTATAGGTGATGACGGCGATTTCGGGGCTGTTGTCTTTGTTGATGTCGTTCAGGGAGACGAGCGGGGTAGCATTGATGGTAAATTGCTCCTTCGCTTGATATATCTCCATTACCTCCGAGTCTGAAAGAGTTCTATTGTAAATACGAACAGCGTCGATATCGCCAATAAAGCGAGTCGATGTTGCGCTTCCTTGATACCACCAGTGTCGTCCTAACGCGGCATGATTATTATTGATCGCGGATACTGTCTCTATGACAGCACCCAATAATTTTCCATTTTTAAAAGCTCTAAGGTGAGTGTTTTTATAGGTTAGGCAATAGTGAATAAATTTGTTGTTGTCGTTAGAATCATAGGCTACTTGTACACCTCCTCCCTGAAACGTACGTCCACTGGAAATCACTAAACTCTCAAATAAATGACCTATTACCAACATGCCATCTTGATGATCGCCAAAGCTTATATAGGCCTCGCCGTCATATGCAGTCATGCCTTGCTCATTAACCCATAAGCAAACTGAATAGTTTTGCATTTCAGAAAAATTAAATGTTGGCAGGATGACATGGCCGCCACTATCTTCCATATACCCATTTCCTTGTAAATGAATAGCCTTATTCGATACACCATCAACGCAAGACGTATTATTTTTTAGTTCGCCATTTTTTCCGTTTCCACTCGTATCCGTTGCTGTGCAATCGTTGAAGTTCCAATAAGCTAACAGGCCTGTGTTTAAATCTGCCAGCGTGGCTTGGCTAAACAACAAGAAAAGTATCAGTATTAATTGGCGTCTAATTTGTACTATATCCATAGCAATTTCCTCGTTTGGGGGGAGTCTTGACCCATAAATAAATTATTTCTACTGGAACTCGGGGAACCAGTGCAATTAGTCTTGTCGGGCATGCTGTTTATGCCCGACATTCCCATGCCTCGAAATGTCGGGCAACGAAAAGATGTTGCCCGACCTCAGACGTACCTTAAAAATACATCCCCTGAATCAACGCCCCGGTCCGTCCATCACGCACTTCGGCAAACAGCTTTTGCGGGCCGGGTTGTTCCCGAAGGCGCACCAGTTCGGCGACGCCGTTGCCGTTGATGTCGGGGATGGAGATGAAGCCGACGGTGGTGCCGTAGTTGTCATAGACGACTTTATTAATCAAGGTATCGCTCAGGGCGTCATGGACTTCCGCGCGAATTTGTCCGTCGGAAGCGCGTACGCCC
>SXGU01164618.1_pt1 | contig 26014 bp, 20 predicted proteins | sample 3174531 | NCBI WGS metagenome assembly SXGU01 (sample SAMN11356863, study PRJNA531348) | freshwater metagenome | isolation source: freshwater sample F1-140 | place: China: Fuxian Lake, Yuxi | collected 2017-12-25
ATGAAGAATCCACCGAACGCCACCCGTGCCGTGTTCCTCGCCGCAAGACTCCGATGCGCGCAAATCGCACCACCGTCGATTCTGCGGCGCGGAGCGGAGCTCCTGCTCGTCAGTCCAACGGGGATACAAGACACCGATGGGCTCCTTCTGTGACTCATGCATTGGTTTCATTCAGGTGTTAATTTTCCGGGCTAGAGCGTCGGAACGGATGAAAAGTCCAGCTCAGCGGACCGGGCCCAGGTAACGATCGAGCCAATCGAGGGTATCCTTGGTCATCTGCTCGGCGGTGATCCCATGACCGACATCGAGGAGCACATGGCGTTTGTGCTCCTCGGGTGCCCCCAACAGGCGGAACATCTGGCGTTGGGACGGCCCGGGGAACGTGAAGTCGAATCGGCCGTTCAGCATCAAGGTCGGGATCTTGATGCGCGGTGCGAAGTTGATCTGGTCGACCTGCGGCGCCACCACCTGCCATGTCATTCCCCCACTCACCAGCACAGCGGCCTTCAGGCGATTCTCCACCGCCGGAAGTACCACCCCTAATCTTGCACCCAAACTAAAGCCGAGATAGCCGATCTTATCGGCCCGCATGTCTGGCCGCGTCTCCAGATAATCGATCGTCCGGCCGAGATCCTTCGCACACGCGACGACGAAGTCGGGGAAAATATTCGGAACATCCAGATACTTGGCCGCCGTTCCCTCACCGCGTCCGTACATGCCTTTGTAGATGGGCTGCACCATCGCGCGCCCGCTTTCGACGACGAACTTGGCGACGACCGCCGCCTCCAGTCGCTGGCGTTGATTGAATGCACCAGTTCCGGGGAAAAAGATGACGGTCTGGTAAGGTGGCGACCCCGTCTTGGGCAGATAGATCACCGCCGGCACGCGCTCGTCGCCATACGCAGCGGTGAAGGACACGCGCTCCACCCGCATCGCTTCCGCGCTTTCGTCGACCGACTCCGTCCGGGAATCCAAGGGTTCCTTCTTGTACGAGTACAGCGCCTGAAAAGCCCGAAACACGTCGTCGCTGACGGGTTGCTCCCGAGTGAAATCGTTGGCGGTGCGTATCTCCGGCGCATCCACCTCCGGGGCGAGGTTGGCGTCTGGCTGGAGGCTGATGCAGCGAAAGCCGTTCGCGGCCGAACGGTCCCACGGCGATTGGGCGTCAGGGTCAACGAACATATAAACCGGCTCACGCGACCCACCGCCGAGGATGTAGCGCCGGCCGGGTTCAGCCTCGTTCCAGCACCACTCCTTGACGTTGCCGGCCATGTCGTACGCGCCCCAGATACACATGCCCTGAAAGGTCCCGACCGGAGCCGGCCCCTGTCCGCTGAAATTGCTCAGTCGGACGACGTACTCACCGCTCCAAGCGGTGGCTCGATTCCAATGATGAATCGACGGCAGCCGCTTGCCCACCGATTCGGCATATGCCGCGGCTTCAAACCAGCTGATCCCACTGACGGGATACTCGTCCTCACCGGCGGGATACGAACCCTGCGTCCACGTCGCGGGACCAGGCCGGCCGGTCGCATCGCGAAAGCCCGCGATCGCCTCGCTCCAGGGGAGTTCCTTGCCCTCTTTGATGAAAGGTGGCTTCCACCATTCGGCCTTGGTGTACCCACCGCGATCGACGAACTCCCTGAACTGGCGGTTGGTGACCTCATATCGATCGATGAAGAAGGTACCAACTTGAGGTGGCCGGGGAGTTCTCCGAGCGGGGACCAAGATCTCCGTTTCGGCTGCGGTTGGCGCTGTTTGCTCGCCCGCGACGCGGACCATTCCAGACGGAATGAGATCGGATTTGTCGAGGGAAAACCGGACGATTCGATTGTTCGGCTGGAGATTGCCCGCCCGTTCCAGCGGGGCGTGACCCTCCATTTTGATCTGCCACCGATAATAGTCCCGTGCGAGGCGGATGTCTTTCAGCGGGGTCTTGCCAAGTAACTGCCACTCCGCCTTCGGCTTCAGGTAGGGTTTCCAGTAGACGCTGGCCCCGGCCGGCGTTGATTCCACGGTCGTAACCACTGAAAGGCGTGGCCAAAGCGCAATCAGGGCCGGATCGTCGGGCAGATACTTCTCCGCTTCGAGCGCCTGGGTAAACGCACCAGCGTTGTCTTGGGCCTTCATCAGCCGGTCAATCTCCGGCAGAATATGCTGCCGGGCCCAGCGCTGTTTCTCGTTGCGCAATTGCTCCTCTTCCGACGCGCGCCGCGTCGCCGTCTCCTTTGCCTGCGCCTGACGCGCCGCCTCCCGCAATTCGTTTTGCTCGCGCTCGGCCCGCAGCGCCCGGGTCGCCTGCGTCGCCGTGGCAATCGCTCCGATGACGATCACCCCGAGAACGATGCCCGCCGCCGCAAAGCCGAAGCGGTGCCGGCGGATCAATTTCTGCAGCAGATATGCGGTGCTCGGCGGCCGGGCGACGACCGGCTCGTGCCGCAGGTGGCGCTCGATGTCCATCGCGATCCCGTTTGCGGTTTCGTAGCGCCGTGCGCGATCCTTCTCGAGGCAGCGCATCACAATCCAGTCGAGGTCGCCGCGCAGCAACGCCCCAAGCGCCGCCGGCAACGTGCCGCGCAGCCCGGCGGCCTTGGTCTGCTCGTTCTCCGCCAGGGTCCGCCAGCGGGTCGACGGTCGCGGCGGCTCGGTTTCGCGGATGTGCTGGCGGATTTGGTCGACGCCGGCGTTGACGAAACTCTTCGGATCGAACGGCAGCCGGCCGGTGAGCAACTCGTAGAGCAGAACTCCGAGCGAGTAGACATCCGAACGCGTGTCGATATCGAGGCTGCTCAGCTCCGCCTGTTCGGGGCTCATGTAGGCGGGCGTGCCGATGAACTGCTCGAAGGCGGTGAACAGCGTCGCATCCGTGAGCCGCCCGTGGGTCGCCTTCGCGATGCCAAAATCGATGACCTTGGGCGTGGGCTGCCCGTCGTTGACTGTCACGAGGATGTTCGACGGCTTCAGGTCGCGATGGATGATCCCCTTTTGGTGGGCATGCTGCACCGCGAGGCAGACTTTGACGAACAGCTCCAGCCGCGCGCGCGGTGAGAGGTGGCTTTCATCGCAGTATTTTGTGATCGGAGTCCCGCGCACGAGCTCCATCACAAAAAACGGCCGTCCCGCGCCCGTGCTGCCGGCATCGAACACCTTCGCGATGTTGGCGTGGTCCATCATCGCCAACGCCTGCCGCTCCGCCTCGAAGCGCGCGATGACACTCCGCGTGTCCATGCCGAGCTTGATCACTTTCACGGCGACCTTGCGCCGCACGGGCTCCTCTTGTTCGGCCATCCACACCACGCCGCAGCCGCCTTCGCCGATTTGCTGGAGCAGCCGGTAACGGCCAATCCAGTCGCCCGGCCTTTCTTCGGGCCCGCGCGCCGCGAGCGTGGGCTGGGACCCGGTCAGCAGGCTCGCCGGGTCTGCGTGCGCGGCAAGCAGGGCGAGGAGTTCGGCGTGCAGTTCGGCATTCGCGCCGCAGGCGTGGACAAGAAACTCGTGGCGCTCGGCCGGCGGCAGCGCGAGGGCGTCGGTAAAAAGGGTTTCTTTCGCGGAAGATTTTCGGGGCAGGGAGGCAGTCATAGGTCGCGGGTTGGATGCCACCGAGGAGGAGTGGCAACCCATAGCGCGTAATTCGCCATCGAAAAACGATCATCCGGAAGAAATATTTATGGTGTGGGCTCCGGCCCGGCGGCAGCGGGCCCCGGGGTGGGGCCGCTCTCCGTGGTGTAGCGCGTCACGAAATTCCGGGAGGAATATTTCATGATAAATGGTGTCCCACGGATTCGAAGCGGACCTCACCGACTGAAATGGAGGACCTCCCACAGATTCAGAAAGGCCACAGATGCCAAATCAGAAGGCCGACCATCTGCGGTCTCTCTGAATCTGCGGGCGAACAAAACCAGGAACCAAGACCAATCCCATGACACAGGAAAAACCCCCACACCTTCGGCCTGGTTGGGGGCTTGGGTACAAACCGCCAATCTTTTGTCAGAAAAATGGGGTCAGAAAAATTTCTGACCCCGAGGTTGGGGAATCTTTTTGACTCCATTTTTCTGACAAACTCAGCCTGGGCTCAAGGCACCGGAGTTGAACCGCAGATTTCGCAGAGAGCGCGGAGAGAGGCCGGAGAAGAAAAAAGGGCCCACTGCCTGCATCTTTTACCCGCCATCTTTTTGCCAAAATGATTGGCGGCTTGGGCCAAAGCCCTCGAAAAAAGGCAGCAGGCGGATTGGAGTCTTCACGGTTTGGCATCTGCGTTCATCTGCGACATCTGCGGTTAAGTTCCTTGGCGGGTCAGGCGGCGGCAGCGCCGCCGCGCTCGACCTCCGTGGTCTCTCCGTTGTGCCTCGGGGTCCCTCCTCCGGCGGGAAAACTTTGTGGCTCGCCCGCCTTCGGCGGGTTAATTGACTGGAAGATTGATGGCTGGCTGGATTGGACTCAGAACTACCAGGCAGTCGGATTCACCACCAAGACACCGAGGCACAAAAGTCGCCGCTCACAACATCCTCTCAGAATTTTCACCCGGAGGCGCGGAGCTCCTTGGTCAGCCAGGCCCGGGCGTAGGTCCACCAGCGGCGGGCGGTCGGCTCGGCGATATCGAGCGCCTGGGCGGCCTCATCGAGCGTCAGGCCGGCGAAATAGCGCAGTTTCACCAGTTCCGCCTTTTCCGGTTCCTCCAGTCCGAACTTCTCCAACGCATCATTCACCCGCAACAACCGCGCGTCGTCGCTGGAAGCGGCCACCTCGATGTCGTCGATGTTGATGTGTTCGTGCCCGCCGCCGTGCCGTTGCGCGCCGCGCCGCCGCGCGCGATCGATCAGAATGCGCCGCATCGCCTCGGCGGCGGCGGCAAAAAACTGGGCCCGGCTCTGCCAGGCGGGCTGCTGGTCGGCTCCGAGGCGCAGCCATGCCTCATGGACGAGTGCGGTGGGCTGGAGGGTCTGCCCCGGGGGTTCATTCGCCATCCGGGCGGCGGCGAGTCGCCGGAGATCACGGTAGACGAGGGTCAGCAGCTGATCGGCCGCCGGCTCTTCGCCGCGTTCGATGCGCCGCAGCACCAGCGTGATTTCGCCCGGGTCCATGTGGCCACCACCATGCGGCAGAAGCGATCGGTGGAAAGGCGGAAAACGAATCGGCGGGTTCCGCGGGGAAATCGCCCTGCGCCGGGTTGCGACGGGCGCACGGGGCAGGCCGCAATTTGGCTACAGATTTCTCACTGCAGCAGGCCGTCCAGGTGCGCCTTGAGCGCGGCGTAGTTGGTCCGCGCTTCACCGGCGGGTCCGGCGGCCAACATCAGGTCCGTCTCCTCCTGCGGATCCACTTGCAGGTCGTAGAACTCTTCGGTCGGCCCCGCGGTCCTGACCCGGCGAATCAGCTTGTAGCGCGCATTGCGGATCGCGCTGGAAAGCGTGGTGCGGTCGCGGGATCTGACATCGGAAAAAATCGTCTGACGCGGGCTCGGGGGTGTCTGATTCCGCACGTACGGCAGAAAGCTGCTGGTATCCTGGACGAAGCCGCCGTCCACTTCGGCCGGAACGATCCCGTGCACGGCCATGACGGTCGCAAACACGTCCGTCGTATTCACCAGCGCGTCCACCGTGCGCGGGGCACCCGCGACACTCGCGCCGGTGACAATCAGCGGCACGCGGATACCCCCTCATAAACGTCGAACTTCGCTCCGCGAAAACCACCCCGCTTCACCTCGCCCGGCGTGCCGTTGTCGCCGATGAAAATAATCATCGTTTTCGCCTTCACGGCGGCAGGCAAGCCGTTCACCAGTCGCCCCAGTTCCGTGTCGAGCGCTTCGCACATCGCCTCGTAATATCCGCGCGGCGGTCCCCCGTTCGCCGGCAAGTCATCATAGTGGTGCAACGGGGCTGGTGGTTTATGGAATGGATCGTGCGGCGCGTTGAACGCGACCCAGGCAAACCATGGGCTGGGGCCCTGCTGGCGAATCCAGTCCAGGGCCTCGTCGACCGCATCCGAAGTCGCGTAGGTCTTGCTCGTGGTTGTCACCGCCGTGAGCCCCGGGTCGTTCACGACCTTGGTCCAGGTGCCGTAGCTCGCGAGCGTCGAGCTGAGGTTGCCGGCATACTTGGCGAAGCCCATGACGATGGGATGATTCACCGGAGGGGTCGCCGGATTCTCGCCCAGTTGGGCGACATGCCATTTGCCAAACGCCCCCGAAGGTATTCCCCGCTTCGCCATCAACGCCCGCGGAATCGAGGGTTCCCCGATCCGCACCCCGATGGCGTTGCGGTCCAGGCTCACGTACTGCACGCCCGTGCGGAAGCCATAACGCCCGGTCAACAACGTCGCGCGGGTCGGCGAGCACAGCGGGTTGGCCCACACATTGCGAAACGTCACCCCCTTGCTTTGCAGCAGCGCGAGATTGGGCATCGGCGGCTTGTTGGTGCCCGGTGAATATCCCGGGGCCGCATCCACGCCGAGGTCGTCGGCGATGATGAGGAGCACGTTGACGTCCGCGCCCCGCAGGTTCGCGAAGGCCAGTGCGGAAATTAGCAAAACCAGCGCGCACCGAGGCGACATCAATGAGCATCTCATGGGAATCATCAGGATTGGGTAGCGCGACGCCGCGAGCAGAGCGGAGCGACCAAGGTCAGCGTCGACGAAACGCGAGCCCATCAGCCTCTGGCCATCGCGTCGAGCACGGCCGCGAGCTGCGTGCGGGTAGCCCCGGCCCAGGGGTTGGCGTTGGTGGGGCCGGCGCACGTCGGGATTAATTCCAACGCCCCCGGGATTCCCGCTCGATTCGGAGGGCGAGGCTTCGGCCCCGCGGTTTTCCGAGAATGACGCTGACAATGCAGCGCCCTCCGATTGGATCGCAGGCGTTACCCATTGAGTTTATGAATTCACACCTCCGCCTCCTCTGCGTCCTCGCGTGTCTCGCCACCGCCGTCCCGGTGTACGCGGCCGTCGCCCCGGCCAAACCCAACGTCCTCCTCATTGTGTCGGACGATCACGGCTACGCCGACACCGGCTTCCAAGGATCGCAGGACATCGCGACGCCGCACCTCGACCGGCTCGCGGCGTCGGGAGTGCGTTTCACCAACGGTTACGTGACCCATCCCTTTTGCAGTCCGACGCGCGCGGCGCTGATGACGGGGCGTTACCAGCAGCGTTTTGGTCATGAGCGAAACCCGTTCTACAATCCGGCGGATCATCGCGAAGGGTTGCCGATGTCCGAGACGCTGCTGCCGGCGCGATTGCAGCCGGCCGGTTATGTGACGGGGTGGATCGGCAAATGGCATCTTGGGGCCGCGCCGGAGTTCGCGCCGGGCCGTCGTGGTTTTGCGGAGACGTACGGTTTTATCGGGGGCGGGCATCGGTTTCGCGAATGGACGGTCAATGCCGCGGTGGAGTATCAGGTGCCGATCGAGCGCAACGGCCAGCCGGTCGAGCGGCCCGAACATCTCACCCCGGCGTTTGGCGAGGAGGCGGCGGCGTTTGTGCGACGGCACGCGAACGCGCCGTGGTTCCTGTATCTGGCGTTCAACGCGCCCCACACGCCGCATGAGCCCACGCCGGAGCGGCTCGCGCGTTTCGCGACAATCAAGGATCCGGTCCGGCAAAAATACGCGGCGCAAGTCAGCCTGCTGGACGATGCGATCGGGACGACGATGGCGGCCTTGCGCGAGACCGGGCAGGAGCGGCGGACGCTGGTGTTTTTCTTCAGCGACAACGGCGGGCCGGTGAGCGTCAACGGTTCGCTCAACACACCGCTGCGTGGGGCCAAGGGATCCGTTTACGAGGGTGGGGTGCGGGTGCCGTTCGTCGTGGCCTGGCCGGAACGGGTGGCCGCCGCCCGGACCGACGACCGGCCGGTCAGCTCGGTGGACGTCTTTGCGACTGCGTTGGCCGCCGCGGGGGTGGCAATGCCCACGGATCGAAAATACGACAGCGTGAATCTCATCCCGTATCTGACCGGCGAGAAATCCGGGGCGCCGCACGAGCGGCTTTTCTGGCGCAACGCGGCGCTCCGCGCGGTGCGGGAGGGCAACTGGAAGCTGGTGCGCGGAGCCGGTCCGGCGGACGAGTTGTACGACCTGGCGAACGACGTGGCGGAGACGAAGAACGTGGCGTCCGCGCAACCCGCGGTGGCCGGGCGGCTCGTGGCGGCGCTCGACGCCTGGAGCCAGGAACTCGTCGATCCGGTCTTTGAGGGTGCCGGCGGGCGCAACGCCAAGGCGAAGAAAAACGCGAAGAAACAACAACCATGAATCCCCTGCGCCTTTGCCTTCACCTCTTTCTGGCCGCTGGTTTTTCCGCCGCGGTGGCGGCGGAAAGACCCAACGTCCTGCTGATGGTCTCCGACGATCTCGCCGCCACGCTGGGCAGCTTCGGCCATCCGTTGGCGAAGACTCCGCAACTCGACGCCCTGGCGCGCCGCGGGGTGCGCTTCGATCGCGCGTATTGTCAGTTCCCGCACTGCAACCCGTCGCGTGCTTCGATGCTCTCCGGCCTGCGGCCGAATACGACGCGCGTCACCGTCAACGCCGACAACCTCTATCAAAACGTCCCCGGGGTCGTGACGCTGCCGACGCTGTTTCGCCAGCACGGCTACGCCACGGCGCGGTGCGGAAAGATCTTCCATCTCGGCGTGCCGGCCGGCAACGAGAGCATGGACGACCCGCGGGCGTGGGACTTCGGCACGCCCTTCAAGGACGAGCGGCCGTATCCGCCAGGGCGCGAGAGTGCGGTGCAGGTGAAGACGGGCAACAAGCAGGGCCTCCCGTGGCAGGAGATTCCGTGCGCCGACGATGATCTGGTCGATGGCAACTTCGCGCAACAGGCCATCGCGTGGCTTGAGCGGCGCGAGGCGGCGAAACCCTTCTTCCTCGCGGTGGGTTTTCACCGGCCGCACCTGCCGTTCGTCGCGCCGGCGAAGTATTTTGATCTCTATCCGTTTGCTTCGATTACCCTCCCGGTCGAACCGGCCGACGACGAGGCCGACATTCCGTTGCCCGCGCGCAACGGCGCCGTGGGCCAGTACACGATGACGGCGACGCCGGAGCAGCGCCGCGCGGCGATCCGGGCGTATCTCGCCACCGTGAGCTATATGGATGCGCAGGCGGGGCGGGTGCTCGATGCGCTCCAGCGGCTCGGCGTGGCCGACAACACGATCATCGTTTTCACCGGCGATCATGGCTGGCATCTCGGCGAGCACGGGCTCTGGCATAAGCGCAGCCTCTTCGAGGAGTCGGCGCGGGTGCCCTTCATCATCCATGCCCCGGGCGCCAGGGCCAACGGGCGGGCCAGCGGGAGTCTGGTGGAACTGCTCGATGTGTATCCGACCCTCTGCGACCTCGCGGGCGTGCCGGCACCGGCGGTCTTGCAAGGCCGGAGCCTGCGACCGATTCTCGCGGATGCAAAGGCGAAGGTGCATGCGGCGGCCTTCACACAGGCGCGCCGGGGGCCGGACGCGCAAAACTGGGGCCGGAGCGTTCGCACGGCGCGCTGGCGCTGCACGGAGTGGGACGAGGGCAGGAATGGCGTCGAACTCTACGATCACGACGCCGACCCGCGGGAGTACACCAATCTCGCCGGCGATCCGCGGCACGCCGGCGTGCTGAAGGAACTGCGCGCGCTGCTGGCGGAGCGGGTGCCGGCGGTGCAGTAGTTCTGTTCTGCGTCGGGCTGTCCCCTGAAAACGGATGCCATTTTTTTTCGCAACGATCGCCGCGGCGATCCAATCATCTCCGGGCCAAGCGTGGTGAAAAATGGATTCATGCTTTCTCGGACCTCTGCGTCCTCCGCCGTCTCTGCGGTGCAACCTTCGGTTCAGTCGCCCCAATCCTCTGTTATGGGATTGGTCTTGGTTCGTGTGTTTGGCCTCCCGCAGATTCAGAGAGACCGCAGATGGTCGGCCTTCTGACTCAGCATCTGTGGCCTTTCTGAATCTGTGGGAGGTCCTGCATTTCAATCGGTGGCTGGGACCCCCATCAGACCATCCACCCGCGCAAACCTGGCCGCCGCATTGATCATGAAACAATCTTCCGAGAAGATCGTGACGCGCCACCTCCGGCCGTTGTCACGCGAGAAATGCGGTGTGCGCGAGATGCCGCTAGCGCGGTCCGAGGCGGACGGTTCGGGATTGCCGAATCACGCCTTGCCTCCGGAATCTTGCGCCGTACCTTCGGACTGCGCGCTGCCATGGAAACCGCTGTCAAAATCTGGACCGACGAAGAGCTGATGGCCCTGCCGCGGGACGGCTTTAAGCGTGAGCTGCTCAATGGAGAAATCATCATGAGCACTGCCGGATCGGAACATGGACGAATTTCCTTTTTGGTGGCGGCTGCCGTTGACCGGCATGCCGGCCGGCATGGTCTGGGGCTGGTCTTTGATTCCAGCACGGGTTTCGCCTCTCGCCGGACGATTTGCTCTCCCCGGATGCGGCGTTTGTCGTCAAAGCCCGCCTGGTTGGTCTGAAGCGTCCGCCGCGTGGTTTTTTTCCCGGCGCGCCCGACCTCGTGGTCGAAGTGCTCTCGCCGTCGGACACGGTGGAGCACATGCATGAAAAGCTGACGCAATACTTCCGGCATGGCACCAAGCTGGCGTGGGTGATCAATCCCGCCGAGCGCAACGCCCACGTGTATCGCACGCCCGAGGCCGAGCGCCTCCTGCGCGTGACCGACGCGCTCGACGGCGAGGACGTGCTCCCCGGTTTCCGCCTGCCACTGGCGGAATTGTTTGCCGAGCTGTCGTTCGAGTGATTGGGCGTAGTGGTGCGGGTCTTGGTTACGACGAAGGTTTCCAGTCCAGCAGCTCGTTCGGCGACTGAAAATGACAATTGGGCGGCGACGCCCTCGTCCACGTTTTCCGCCGTTGGTGCTTTCGCGCTCGACGCTGCGAGCCGCGATGCCGCGTTGCTGGCCATCCTGGCTCCCGGCGGCTACACCGTGCAGGTGCGCGGGGCCGATGGCGGCATCGGGGAGGCGCTGATCGAGATCTGCGAAGTGCCCTGACGAGCGGTGCTGGTGGCAGTGGCGTACCGTGGGCAGATCATCGGCCCCGGGGGTCGTGACCACGCATTGTCCGGATGGTTTTCCCGGCAGCACCGTTGCTATCCGCGGCGGAGGATCGCTGAAGGAAAACCCCAGCTCGCGATGCGCGAGGAAACGCTTAATTCGCAATTATGCCTATGAAAAAGCTGACCAAAGCCGACGTCTTGGCCGGGCTGGGCGAACTGGGAAGACTGGCTGAATGACGATGTCCGGCAGTTTGTGAGCGGCATGGAAACAAGGCTTCGCTGGAACCTGCCCGGACTTGACTCCCGTGCCCTCGAGTTTTCCCGCCCGACGCCCAGGTACCTGCTCGCCATGAAGGTCATGGCCAGCCGCCGCCCACTGCCCGGTTATCCTGGAGATCAGAGCGACATCGCCTTGCTGCTGAAAAAAATGGGCATCGGCGCGGTCGCGGCCGTGGAAAGAATCGTCAACCAGTATTTCCCGGATACCGTCTTGCCGGCGGCGACGTCGCGGGTTCTGGAAAATCTGCTGGCACGGAAAAAACACGAGCGCACGCACCGTCAGCTTCCGCCCGCGGACGGCCCGATCCGTGGCCAGCCGATCCGGGTCGCTCGCGGATTTCGGCTACAATCTCCGCGATTGGCTGCATGAGCTGCGCCGCGTGACGACGCGGTCGGGTTTGCGGCAAACCTGCTGGCATCGCCCGCCGCGATTGGCGGGGGCCGTGGCCGGGGGTGGGATTGCCGATGCGTTCCTCGCCGCCCAGGTCGAATACGTGCTGCATCGGGCCGGCATGGAGCCTCCACGCTGGGTCTTTGATCCGTGTTATCAATCTTTGCGAAAGTTCGTGCGTGATTTTCTTGTCACAGAGGCCACGGAGGATGCACAGAGGACACGGAGGCAGAAGAATAGAGGTCTTACTCAGTGACCCCGGGGTCCTCTCCGTGTCCTCAGTGGCGAAGATCGGCTTCGGTTGCGGTGGTAAAGCGTGAAGGTGAAAATTTCTTGGAAAATCGCCTCCGCATATGAGCGCAGGAAATTATACAACGATTGATATGTCCTGCCGGCTCCCTGGTTTCCGCACGAGGGAGCCGACTTGCATTTGCGGGCGCTGCTCATCCGCGACGCGCATGCGGAATTCGCGAGCCGCAATCTCTTCACGACGTAAGAATTCACGTGGTCCCCCAAGCGCGGACGACCGACCGTGCTGACCCGGGAACAATGGCGGGGCAAGGCGCGTGCTTGTTTGCAGCGCTGGCGCGCCCGGCAGCAGGCCGCGACTTGAGAGGTTTCGGCCGATCCCCTGCGTCGCGCCCTGCGCAGATATTTCTCCGCATTGTTTGCGGCCCCGGGACCCGGCCAAACCACTGGCAGGAAGCTTGCTCGCCGGAGGCGGCGCCGCAGGCGACCAGGGAATTGGGGGCCGGAAGCTGGGAAAATTTTCCTGCCCCTAATTTTCCTGCCAAATTTGCCTCGGGCCGCGTTCGCCCAGTCCACTCGCTGGCGCTCGCAGCTCCTTGCCGGTTGGCTGCCGGCGCCACTCTCACCGTCAACCGGGAGATCCGCCCCGCGCGCATTACGCCTCTTTTTATGGAGCGACATCTCCGGGGAAGATCGTAGTAATTTTCCGAACTCCCCATGCATCACTCCATCCGAACCCTCCTCGCCCTCATCGGCGTGGCGAGCGCCGCATTGGCGGCGGCTCCGGTCAACCGGCCCAATATTCTCTTCATCCTCGCCGACGATCTCGGGCTCGACGGCCTGAGCTGCAACGGCTCCGACGTGCGCAAGACGCCCAACCTCGACAAGCTCGCGATGTCCGGCACGCGTTTCGAGACGTGCTACGCCGCGCCGTTCGTGGAGAAACCGGTGCCGGTGTCGGGCGACACAGCGGCCAGCAGGGCGGCGCGCGCGCGGCTGACGGCGGTGTTGCGGGAGCTCAATCCGGCGGGAGGCAAGACGGATGCCGGCGGCGGCGCGGACGGAGCGAAGAAGAAGAATCGAAAGGCGAAGAAGCAGTGAGTCGCCTTGGCCGGGCCTTATTTCGGCAGATGGTTTTCTCTGTGTCCTCTGTTTCTCGGTGGTGCAAATTTGGTTGCGCGCGCCGGTGCGCGTCGTTTTTCGCGCGCAGTTGTGGAAAAATGCCGCCTGGATATCCCGCAGAATCCGCGCGCACCGCGAGAAATGTTCCAAGTCAGGTTAGCCACAAGCAGCGCAAAAATGCGCAAAAACAGACCGCCTTCTTTTTGTGTTTTTTGTGGCCATGCCTTTTAAGGTTTTCAGGTGGCGGTTCCGCCGCGCTGGGCTTGCTCGGAGGATGCCTGCAGGTCGCGATCATCGCCGGCCCCGCTCGCGCCGCTCCTGCCACGCGGCCCAACGTGCTGTTCATCGCGGTCAGCGACCTGCGCTGCGACCTCGGCAGCTACGGGGTGAAGCACGTGCGATCGCCGAACCTGGATCGGCTCGCGGCGTCGGGGGTGACGTTTACGCGCGCGTACTGCCAGCAGGCGGTGTGCAATGCGTCGCGGGCGAGCGTGTTGACGGGGTTGCGGCCCGACACGACGCGGGTGTGGGACCTGGTGACGAACCTGCGCACGGCGCTGCCCGACGTCGTGACGTTGCCGCAGTATTTGCGCCGGCAGGGCTATCGGGCGGTCGCGCACGGCAAGATTTTCCATAACACGTTTCCGGATACGCAGTCGTGGGACGAGCCGACGCGCGATGCGCAGGGCATCATCCGGTACTCGGAGGCGAACCTGCGGCGGTTGGCGGACTACAAGGAGCAGATGACCGCGGCGGGCAAATCGGCGGCGGCGATCGCCCGGATGCGCGGGCCGGCGGCGGAGATGCAACTTCAGCCGGATCATCTGACCTATGATGGCAAACAGACGGGCGAGGCATTGGAAAAGATGGGCGAACTCGCCGTGGGGCCGGTGCCGTTCTTCCTCGCGATCGGCTACATCCGGCCGCATCTGCCCTTCATCGTACCGAAGAAGTACTGGGATCTATATGATCGCGCGAAGCTTCCGCTCGCGACCAACCCTTTCCTGCCGCGCGACGCGCCGGCGGTGGCGTTTGGCGATCGATCGCTGGGGGGATTTTATGAGCTGCGCGATCATTTTGACTATGCGGACGCACCGTCGCCGTTTGAAAGCCCGCTCAGCGAGGAGCAGCAGCGCGAGCTCCGGCACGGTTACTATGCGGGTGTTTCATTTATCGACGCGCAGGTCGGGCGCCTGTTGGAGGGGCTGGAGGCCCTCGGTTTGGCCCGGAACACGATCGTGGTGCTCTGGAGCGACCAAGGGTGGAAACTCGGGGAGCACAATGGGTGGGGCAAACAGACCAACTATGAAATCGACACGCGCGTGCCGTTGATCGTCCGGGCGCCGGGTGCCGCGGCCAACGGCCAGACGTGCCGGGCCCTGGTCGAACTGGTCGATCTTTACCCAACGTTGTGCGAACTCGCGGGGGTGCCGGTGCCGGCGGCACTTGATGGGCGCAGCTTCGCGGCGTTGCTCGGTGATCCCGCGCGCACCGTGAAGGATGCCGCGTTCAGCCAGTTTCCGCGGCGGCATGAAGGCCGCGACTACATGGGCTACGCGCTGCGCACGGAGCGGCATCGGTATGTCGAGTGGGTGGACAAACAGACGGGAGAGACCACCCACCGTGAGCTTTACGACGAAACGCGCGATCCGGATGAGAACGTGAATATTGCGGGGCAGCCGGAGCAATCGGCGGTGATTCGCGGGTTGAGCGAGCGCCTCTGGCGGGGATTCACGCGGCCGGTGGCGGCGCGAAACGCGCCGTAGCCCAAAAATTTCCGCGGCGCTCCGAGACCGCAGCCGAAGGAGGGGCGGTTGCCCAACCGCCCAAGGACGATCGACCGGCGGTACTTCGGCGGTTGGGCAACCGTCGCTCCCGGAGGATCGAGTAAGATCGTCGCATCGATGATCGATTCGGATTGTCTTCAACCCGTCCGGCGTGCGTCGCGCAGAATCCCGGCTGGCGCTGCGCGCATCTCCGGTGTTTCCTTCACCCGGATCCCAATTGCCCATGAAAACCTCGGCACCGCTCTTAACTTATCTTCAACGCATTTTCCGGCCGGCGCTCTTGCTGCCGGCCCTTGGTTTCGCCGCCACACCGCGAAATCCCAATGTCATCTTCATCATGGCCGACGATCTCGGCTACACCGATGTCGCCTGCTTCGGCAGCAAATACTACGAGACGCCAAACATCGATCGGCTCGCGACCCAGGGCACGAAGTTCACCAACCATCATCACCATCAGAACTGCACGCCCACGCGCGCCGCGCTGATGAGCGGGCAGTACTCGGTGCGCACGGGCGTCTATACCGTCGGCGGCACCGACCGCTTCGACTGGCACAAGCGACCGCTGCGGCCGGTGGACAACGTGACCAATCTTCCGCTCGATCGGACGCTGTTGCCGCAGGCCATGAAGGCGGCGGGTTACGCAACGGGCATGTTTGGCAAATGGCACATCGGCCAGCAGGGAGACTATCTCCCGGGAAAACGCGGCTTCGACGAGGCGATCGTCAGCTCGGGCGCGCACTTTGATTTCAACACGATTCCGCCGACCGACTATCCGAAAGGCCAATATCTCGCCGACTTCCTGACCGACCGGGCCGTGGACTTCATCACCCGGCACAAGGATCATCCGTTCTACCTGTATTTGCCGCACTTCGGCGTCCACTCGCCGCATCACGCGAAGCCGGAGCTGATCGCGAAATTCAAGAACAAGCCGGGTGTCGGCGGGCACAACAATCCGACGTACGCGGCGATGATCGCGAGTGTCGACGAAAGCGTGGGCCGGGTCATGGCGTTGCTCGACGAGCTGAAGCTGGCCGACAACACGGTGCTCATCTTCACGAGCGACAATGGCGGTGTGGGCGGTTACAACCGCGAAGGCATCAAGAAAGGCGGCGGCGACGTCACCGACAACGCGCCGTTGCGCAGCGGCAAGGGCAGCCTGTACGAAGGCGGCACGCGGGTGCCGTTCATCGTGCGCTGGCCGGGACAGTTCCAGGCGGGCGGGGCGTGCGAGGTGCCGACCATTCACGTCGACATCTACCCCACGTTGGTGGCGCTCGGTGGCGGGAAGATGCCGACCACGCAGGTCTTCGATGGGGAGAGCCTCGTGCCGCTGATGCGCAACGGGCAGGCGAAACTGGCGCGCGAGGCGATCTACCAGCACTTCCCGGGTTATCTTGGGATTGGAGTGGACCAGTGGCGCACGACGCCCGTCAGCCTGATTCACGCGGGTGATTGGAAGTTAATGGAGTATCTCGAGGACGGCCGGCTCGAGCTCTACAACCTGCGCGAGGACCTCGGCGAAACGAAGAACCTTGCGACCGTGCGACCGGAGAAGACGCAGGAGCTGCACGCGAAACTTCTGGCGTGGCGGGCCGCGACCAAGGCGCCGATGCCGACGAAGAATACGGGTGCGGCCGCCGCCGAGGCGTCCGCGAAGAAAAAAGGCGGAGGAAAGAAAAAGAAGGCGCAGGAGCAAGAGTGACCCGGCGCCCGGTCGATGCGGCCGGCGGCGAATCGCGCGAGGGTTTTCGAGCAACCCGGCGGGCGGCGCTTCGTCCCGCACGTTTTCCGGATCTCATTATCAATCGTTGCATGATTTCATGCGCTCAAAGGCGGAGGCGATTTTCCAAGAAATTTTCACCTCCACGCTTTACCACCGCAACCGAAGCCGATCTTCGCCACAGAGGACACGGAGGGAATCCCGAGGTCACTGAGTAAGACCTCCCATTCTTCTGCCGCAGTGTCCTCTGTGCATCCTCCGTGGCCTCTGTGACAAGAAAATCACGCACGAACTTTCGCAAAGATTGATCCGATCCCTGGTTTCGGGCAGCAGTCCGCGGCTGCGACGAAGCCGTTTCGACAGGGTCAAGGCCCCGAGACATCTGCCGAGGGGCGCAGCCCTTCAAAACACGTGCTTTGGATCGGAGGGCGACGCTTTGTCGTCGCCGCCCTCGCGTGGTGGCCCGGTTCGAACGGAGTGAGATTAGCCTCCGCACTGGCGCGTTGCCTTTCCTCCTGTCGCCTGCCAACGACTTGCTGCCCTCCCCATGAAATTATTCGGCCTCCACTGGATCGACGTCACAATCCTCCTCGTCTACATCATTGCCGTTCTCGTCATCGGGAAGATCTTCTCCCATGGTGTGAAGGGGGAGAAGGATTTCTTCCTCGGTGGCCGTTCGCTGGGCAAGTGGCTCCAGTTTTTTCTGAGCTTCGGCAACATGACCGATCCCGGTCAGGCCGCCACCACCGCCAGCTCCGTCTACCGGCAGGGCGCCGGCGGCGCCTGGCTCGCACTCATCACCCTGTTTCTCACGCCCTATTATTGGTTCATGAGCGTGTGGTTTCGGCGGGTGCGGCTCACGACCATGGCGGATCTGTTTCAGGAGCGCTTTGGCAGCCGGTTTCTCGCCACGCTTTATGCCATCACCATGCTGATGGTCGCGATTGTCGGGGTGATCGCCGGTGGAAATGTCGTGGCGCTCAAGACGCTTCAGCCGCTCATGGTGAAGGACCCGGCAATCTACTCGGTGGCGGAAAAACAGAGCGTGGCCGACTACCACGAGTTCGCGGCGCTGCGGACGCAGCGGCAGACCGTGCCGCTCAGCGGCGCGAGCGCGGCGCGCTACGATCTGCTCAACGACTATTACAAGCGCGGCACCCTCCAGCCGTACGTGACGTACCTGAAGCCCGTCACTTTCTACCTCGTCTCAACTGGCCTGGTGGCGGTGTTCATCATGCTCGGCGGGCTCAAGGCCTCCGCCGTGGTCGACGCGATCCAGGCGATCCTCGTCGTTCTGATTTCGGTGATCTTGATTCCCTTCGGGCTGGCGAAAATCGGGGGCGTCTCCGGGCTGCACGAAAAGGTGCCCGAGGTGATGTTCAACCTGTTCGGGGGCGACAGCGCGAGCGAGTACACCTGGTACTCGATCGGGGCGCTGCTCCTCGTCCAGCTGATCGGCATCGGCGGGACGCAGGCCAACATGGCGATCTCGGGCTCGGCGAAAAACGAGTTCGCCGCGCGGCTCGGCTCCGTCACCGGCGGCTTCAGCAAACGCTTTGTCACCATCGCGTGGGCCTTTTGCGGTTTGATCGCGATCGCGTTGTTCGGGCCGAATCTGTCCGATCCCGACCAGGCGTGGGGACTCATGACACGCGAACTGCTGCCGGTCGGGCTGATCGGCCTGATGATCACGGGAATTCTCGGGGGCAAGATCGCCCTCCTCGGCGCGCAGTCGGTCGTGCTGTCGGGCCTGGTGGTGAAGAATCTCTACGAGCCGTTGTTCCCGGGCCGCTCGGAACGCCACTACATGGTGGTGGCGCGGCTGGCGGTGCCGTTGCTGCTCGCGGCCGGCGTGCTCGTGGGGCTTTTCCTGAACAGCATCGTGGCGATCCTGAAGTTCGCGATCGTCCTGCTGCTGGTGTGGGGCGTGCCGATCACGACTCTGTTCATCTGGCGGCGCGTGACGCAGCGGGCGGTCGTCGTGCAGGTGATCGTGACGCTGCTCCTGATCGCGGTCGTGCCGTCGGTGGTGTCGTCGATCCCCGCGCTGGCCCGGTCGGCGTCGCTCACGCTCCTGACGCGCGAGCGCGTGGTGACGAGCCAGGTGGCGGCAACCGCCGCGGATGTGGCGGCGGGGCGGGCGACGGCGGTGGGAAAAACAATTTCGAAGACGCGCCGGATCGAGCCGGTGTCGGTATTTTTCGAAGAAGGCGTGGTGCGGGTCGATCCCAACGACGTCAATTCGCCGAAAACCGGCAAGGGGCTCTTTCGCACCGAAGTGTATCTCCTGGCGGTGTTCGGTTGCGATGTGGCGGGCTTTTCGGCGGCGCAGCTCCTGACGACGCGCTACCTGGTGGATTTTCTGCTGCCGGTGCTGGTCCTCATCGTGATGAGCCTGCTGACGCCGCCCACCGAGCCGGCGCGGGTGGCCCGGTTTTATGTGCGGATGAAGACGCCGGTGGCGGCGACGCTGGAGGAGGACGCGCTGGTGGTGGAGGCGAGCTATGCCAATCCCACGCGCTACGATCATCTGAAGCTGTGGCCGAATTCCAACTGGGAGTTCACCAAGTGGGACAAGGTGGACGCCGTGGGCTTCGCGTGCTGCTGTGCGCTGGTGGGCGTGGTGCTGCTCGTCTTCAAGGGCGTGGTGACGGTGGGGAGTTGAATGATGAGGACGCAAGATGGGATTGAGATCGGTGAAGCCCCGGGCGGGCGCGCGGGAACGGGTGGCGGCGCGAGCGGGCAGATCGAAGGAGGGGCGGTTGCCAACCGCCCAAGACCGGTTCGCCGATCGTACATCGGCGGTTGGGCAACCGTGGCTCCGACGGGGCCCGCGTTGCCGTTTGTGCGGCGGATTGGGTCAGTGGTGGCATTCATCTGGCTGGCGCTGACGGTTGCCACCGTTGGTCTTGCCACCCCCGCCCTCCACACCTCGCCCCGGGCGTCCGTCCTGATCATCGGCGGCACGATGATGAACGGCGACCACTTCGCCGCCAGCGTCCTGCCCACGATGCGGGCGCACTTTGCCGGCTGTCGGCGCGTGGCGCTCGTGCTGCATGCGTCGCATCCCGTGGAGCGCGATCGGACGGAGGCGCGGCTGCAAAAGGCGTTTGCGCACCTCGGCGTGGCGGCGGCGGATTCGTTGCACCGGCGCGAGGCCGCGGGTGGTCGCGAACTTATCGCGGCGGCCGACGCGATTTTTGTCGGCGGCGGGGAGACGTTTGTGCTGCTCGCCGAACTGCGGCGCAGCGGGCAGTTGGAGCAGATCCGGACGCGGGTCCTCGCCGGCGTGCCCTACGCCGGATCGAGCGCGGGCGCGAATGTCGCCGGGCTGCTGATCGGCACGACGAACGATTTTCCGGTGACGGATCTGGCGACACGCGATGCGCTCGCGATCTTTCCGGCCGTGATCAACCCGCACCATCCCACGCCGGCGCAGAAGGCGGATTATGAAAGTCGCGCGGGAAAGATCCGGGCGTACCTGAAATTCAATCCCGACGAGACCGTGCTCGCACTGGGCAACGCGGCGATGGCGCGGTGGCACGACGGGCGGGTGACGATCGCCGGCGGGGCGGCGTGGCTGTATCGTGCGAGTGGTGTGCGGGCGTTGCCCGTCGGCGAGGTGGTGCCGGAGCTGTCGCGGTAGCCCGCATTTGTCGCACCGCGGCCGGTGGCCGCCACCAAAACGGCCGGAAGAGAGCTTAACCGCAGAGCACGCCAGGATCGCAGAGAGTCAGGCCGGTTCTTTGGATCTCTGCGCCGCCATCCCGCAGAATCCTCGGGCGCTGCGAGGAAATCTCCCAAGGCAGGTTAGCCCGGCTTCCGCAACTGACGGTCTGGGATGCCCGGGCCGGGGGAACAACCGGAGTTGCTGTCACCCTGCGCGCGTTCCTTCCCGCCAACTTCCCTAATCGGTGTTTCGGGTCGAAAACGCCCACCCGTTGCGGTGGATCTTGCAGTGAAATGCGTTGATCGTTGGTAATTGGTCATCCTCGCACATGCTTTTTGATTCATCAAAACTCCTTCTGATCGCCGGTCCGTGTTCGCTCGAGAGCGAGGGCGTTTGCCGCGCGGTGGCCGAGGCGCTCGTCCGGCTGCGCGGGGCCCAGCCCGGGCTGAATATCGTGTTCAAGGGGTCGTTCGACAAAGCCAACCGCACCTCGCTCGCGGGAGCGCGGGGCACCGGGCTCGAGGCCGGGCTGGCGCTGCTCGCCATGGTGAAGAGGGAATATGGCTTCCCCGTGCTCACCGATGTGCACGAAATCGCCCAGGTGGCGCAGGTCGCCGACGTCTGCGACGTCCTGCAGATCCCCGCGTTTCTTTGCCGCCAGACGGATCTGTTGCTCGCGGCCGCCGCGACCAGCCGGGTGGTGAACGTGAAAAAAGGCCAGTTCCTCTCGCCGCCGGAAATGGTGCATGTGACGGCCAAGCTCAGCGAGGGGCACGCGCGCGAGATCTGGCAGACGGAGCGCGGCACCACGTTTGGATATCAGAATCTCGTCGTCGACATGCGCGCCTTTGCGATCCTGCGGCAAAACGGATTCCCGACCATTTTCGACGCCACCCATGCCGTGCAGCTGCCGGGTGCGGGCGGAGGCAAGAGCAGCGGACAGCGTGAATTTGTCCCGCCGCTGGCCCGTGCGGCGCTGGCGGCCGGAGCTGACGGACTGTTCATCGAGACGCATCCCGACCCGGCCAGTGCGATCAGCGACGGGCCCAACATGATTCCGCTGGCGGAGATGCCGGAGTTGCTGGCCTCATGTCTCGCGGTGTGGCGGGCGGTGCGGGATTGATGCAGCTGCAGGTTGGCGACGACGACGTGAGCCGCACCGTTGACGCTCTGCACATCGTCTCGATCGATGAGAAGTTTACGGAACACTGACAGTGTGAAAGGTTGACCAAGTGGCGGAGGGCGGCTCGTCATCGACGGATGAAAACCCGCAAGCTCCACGTCGCGGCGGTGCAGATGAAGTTCCGGCCGGTGATCGGCGAGAATGTCGGGCGCATCGTCGAGTCGGTGCGATCCGCCGCGCGCGACGGGGCGGACGCGATCCTGTTTCCGGAATGCGCCGTGACCGGCTACCGGCGGGATTTTCGGGGACTGCAACCGGTGCCGGTGGCGGAAGCCTGCGCCGCGGTGGGGCGGGCGGCACGCGCCGCGCGCTGCAACGTCCTCGTCGGTGCGCCGACGTTTCGCGGCGGCCGGTGGTTCAACTCCCTGCTGGTCTTTGACCGGCGCGGGCGCGAGGTCTTCCGGTACTCGAAGATTCACCTCACGGCGGACGACGCCCGCTTTTTCACGCCGGGAAACTCGCTCGCCCTCTTTCGTCTGGATGGCGTGCCGGCCACGGCGATCATCTGTCACGAACGGCGTTATCCCGAATTGGTCCGCCTGCCGGTGATGCTGGGGGCGCAGATACTGTTTCATCCGAACGCCGGCCTGGATCGCCTGGCGATCTCGAAAACCAAACGCCGCGGCTGCGACGGCATCGCCGGGCGCGCGTTCGAGAACCAGATCTTTTATGTCTTCGCCAACTCGGTCGGCCCGCAGGGTGGCGGCTTGTGGTCGGCGGGCGATTCGAAGATCGTCGCGCCCGACTCACGCGTGCTCGGGCTGGCGAACAACCGCGACGAGGTGATCGTCCACGCAGAACTCGACCTCGCCGCCGCCGGCCGCCGCTACGCACGAGAAGCGTTGGAGCAACCCATCTTCCTGCGCGCCGCCTGGAGACGGATGATCGTACTTTGCCGTGACCAGATTCGAAAAACTCGCTGAAGGGTGATTTTTTCCCCCTGGGGCGCAAAACGGAATCACGTCCGGACTCCGGACGTGACCCTGTCGGCTTGCGCTGCACTTTGCCCACAATTCCTTCCTAACAAATGCCGTCAGGATAGGACGGAACGAAGGAGGGGCGGTTGCCAACCGCCCAAAACAGGGTCGCCGATCATACTTCGGCGGTTGGGCAACCGCCGCTCCAGCGGGGCGAAAGGCCGATTTGCTGAATCGGAATTGTGGTCAACGCTCAAGTTTCGGGGCGAACCCCGCCGGCAGCAACCCGTGCACGGTGCCCACAATCCGCTCCTCGACGTCGAGCGCGAGCCGCGTGGGCAGGCCGTAGTAGTCCATCGCCGCCTCCGCCTCGTAACCGCCCTCGGCGAGCACGCGCGTCGAGGGAATGTAGCAGGGCACGTGGTTCGCGTAGGCGTTGACCCATACCCGCGCCGCGCCGAGCTCGCGCTTCAGGCGCAGCGCATAGTCCGCGACAACTTCGCCGCCGAGAAACACCATCGCGAGCTCACCGCCAAACACCCACGCCTGCACCGGAAAGTTGATCCCGGCAGGCAGCGGCTGGCCGGCGTGGAGCTGCTTCAGAAACTGCGCCGCCGCGTAGGCGATGTTCGGCTTCGCCTTGAGCCGCTCCTCCAGCTCCGCGCGCGGGACCGTGCGTGCCAGCGGAATTTCGATGGCCTCAAACTTCGCGCTCGTCACGCGCCCCACCGGCCGCATCTCGCCGGCAAACAGCCGCGCGACCTCGCCCGCCACGGTTTTCCCGTGGGTCGCCACCTCGGGCAGCCCGCGCGGCTGCGGATCGGAATCCGCGCCGCAGCCAATCGTTACGAGCGCGACGGTACCGGGGTGGGCCGCCTCAAGGCGCGTCGCCGCTTCGCCGGCCCAGTCGGGATGCACGAAGTTCTCACCACCCTTGAGCGTCGTGCAATGGCACGCGTAGTTCACGAGCACCGCCCGCATCGCGCCGCTCGCCGCATCCACCGCCCGCAACACCGGCAGCGCGTGATCCACCGGACCACCGGGCGTCGACTTGTAGCCGGTGTGCTTGCCATCGACGATGAGCCGGCGGTTAACCGCGAAATCCGCCGTACCTTGCGCCCACGACAGTCGCGCTGGCCGCCGGTCCGCCAGCGCGGCGAGCGCGACGGCAATCATTTTTTCGCGCAACATCGTCGTGAACTTCTCGATTCGCGCCACCGTCTCGGGCGGCAGATCGCGCGAAAACATGAACGGGAGCGTGCCCGCGATCGCCGGTCCGTTGTGCTGGTGCGTCGCGCAGACGGCGATGCGTGCGCGCGAGATCGCCGGATATTTCGCGCGCACCGCGACCGCCACCGCCTCGCTCAACGCTTCGCTCACCGCGATGACTTCCGCCGTCACGAGCACGACCGGCCCCTCCGTCTCCGAACCGATCGCCAGCGCCCGCACGTGCAGCGGCGCGACCACACGCGTCGCCTCCGTCGTTCGCTGCTGGTAGCCGGCGAGCTGGATCGGCAGCTCGGGCGTGAGGTCGGCACGCGCGACGCCGACCGACACGAGCGGCCCGGCCGCCCGCAGCAGGGGCGAAAAAAAGACGGCGAGTACGAAGAGGCGACTCAGGAGAAATATTTTTCGCATGGGAGGTTCGGGTAACCGGAAAACGGAATCGTTCGCCCGGCCTGACCGCAAGCGCGCCCCACCGGGCGCTGAAGGGTCACGGTCGGCGGGCAATCGTTAATCGTTGCAGACCCCTTGGAATCAACCTGTCGGATGTCTCAACCGGATCGATGCAGTCAGCGGTGGAGCCCGTTGTCCCCAACGGGCTGAGCGGAAAGCATCCGGCTCAAAACCCGATGAGGACATCGGGTTCCAACCGCCGCTGGGCGCTTGGGCAAGCGCCCCTCCTTCAAACCGCCGGCAACACCTTGGAGAGTTGTGTGCCCGTCCACCGGCGACGCCCGTCCGCTTGACGGTGGCGTCCCGGGTCTCACACTCCGCACAACCAAACCTTGGATGGAAAACTTCTTAATCGACGTCACGATGCCTTCGATGGGCGCCACGGTGAATGAACTCACCGTCATCTCTCTCAAGATCCAGCCCGGCGAACTGGTGAAGAAAGGCCAGAAACTCGCCGAATTGGAGAGTGACAAGTCGGTGTTCGAGTTCGAGTCGCCCTGCGAGGGCACGGTGCGCGCAATTCTCGTCGCCGCGGGCGACGTGAAGCCGGCCGGCGCACCCTTTCTGCAAATCGAGACCGCCGATGACTCCCTCCGCCATCTCGCGGCCAAGACCGGGGTGCCGGCGGCAGCGCCGGCCACCGCGAAACCCGCAGGGGTCCTGATTTGGACGCCCCGCGCGTCCAAATTGGCGCAGGAGGCCGGCCTCGATCCAGCCACCTTGGTCGGCCTTGAGGCGACGGGACCGGGCGGCCGGATCTCGGGCGATGACGTCACGCGCTACCTGGCGGCCCGGAAGTCTTGAGTGGACGTGGGGCGGGGCGCCGTTTTCATCCGCAGACTTGAGCACCAACTCTCAGACGGTCTGCATTGCGGGGGTGGGGCATGCGGCCCCGGCAACCATCCGCCCCAACAGTGAAATCCTGAAGGCGTTTCCGCACCGCACCGAGGATGAAATGGTACGCCTCACCGGCATCCGGGAACGGCGGCACGCCGCGGATGACGAGACGGCCACCGACCTGGCGGCGATCGCGGTGCAGCATGCGCTCACGCAGGCCGGCATGACGGCGAGCCAGATCGACGGGGTGATCATGGCGACGATCATCCCCGATCAGCCGGTGCCCTCGGCGGCGAGCGCCCTGGCCAGGCGGCTCGGCATTCCGCGCGCGCTGGCCTTCGATCTCAACGCGGCGTGTTCCGGCTGGCTGTATGCCCTCGAGGTCGGGCGGTCGTTCATTCTTTCGGGCACGGCGCAGAACGTGATCGTCGTCACCGCCGAGTTGCTGTCGCGGATCACGAACCCCGAGGACCATGAGACGGCGTTTCTTTTTGGCGACGGGGCGGGTGCCGCCATCTTGACGCCGGCGACCGGCGGTCATCGGCTCTACCGGATGGGCCTCGGTGGCGATGCTGATCAATTCGATGCGATCCAGCGGCCCGGGGGCGGCGCGTTGATGCCGTGGCCGTCGGCCGAGGGCGGCGACATCGAGCATTTTTATCTCCAGATGAACGGCACGTCGGTGTTCAAGCACGCGGTCGTGGGCTTTGCGGAACAAATCCAGCAGACGCTCGTGCGCGAGAATCTCACGGTGGACGACATCGCGTGGATTGTCCCGCACCAGGCCAACGCGCGCATCCTCACGGCGGTGAGCAAGCGCGTGGGCATTCCCTACGACAAGTTCGTCGTCACGATTTCCAAGTATGGCAACACGAGTGCGGCGAGCGTCTCGATGGCGCTCGGCTGGGCGGCGGAGGAGGGGATCTTCAACGCCGGGGACAAGATCATCTTCTGCAGTGTCGGCGCCGGGCTGACGTTCGCGGGCGGCCTGCTGGTGTGGTGAGGTTTTTTGCGCGGCGCAAAAACCTAGCGCAGCTGCTTCAGCAGAAAGGTGAAGGCCAGCGCGCTCATGTACGCCGACTGTTTGTTATTGGCCGCGCCGCCGTGGCCGACCACGGCCTTCTTCATCTGCAGCGCGGTGTGCTCGGCCACCGGCAGCCCGCGCGACACCAGCGCCGCCAGCGCTGCGCCG
>SXGU01048719.1_pt1 | contig 25997 bp, 25 predicted proteins | sample 3174531 | NCBI WGS metagenome assembly SXGU01 (sample SAMN11356863, study PRJNA531348) | freshwater metagenome | isolation source: freshwater sample F1-140 | place: China: Fuxian Lake, Yuxi | collected 2017-12-25
GTATTCAGGCGCAGACACTTGCGGTGCTCTACATGGCGATGGAGCACAATCTCGTCATCATTCCGGTGCTGAATAAGATCGATCTCCCCGCGGCGGATCCGGAGCGCGTGAGCAAGGAAGTGATGAAGATGCTTGGTTGCACGAGAGAGGACATTATGAAGATTTCAGCGAAGGAGGGGACCGGAGTGGACGAAGTACTCCAGGCGGTGATCGAAAGGATTCCTTCTCCATCAGGCCAAAACAGCAATGCTTCGGAATTGGCGCGCGCACTGATCTTCGACGCCGTGATGGACGAGTATCGAGGTGCCGTCGCGTATGTCCGTGTTGTCGAAGGGGAATTCAGGAAGGGGATGAAAGCACGTTTACTTGGTTCGAAAGTGGATTTCGAAGTGCAGGATGTCGGTTACTTTTCACCGAAGTATATTTCAGACTCTTCCCTCATTGCGGGGCAGATCGGTTACATTGTCACCGGACTCAAGAATGTCGCGGAGGCGCGCGTGGGAGACACGATCTCCTCATCTCCCGATGCGCTGCAACTTCCGGGATACAAGACCATTCAGCCGATGGTTTTTGCAGGTCTGTACCCAATTCAGGCTGATGACTATCCGAAGCTTCGGGATTCGCTTGAGAAACTTTCTCTCAATGATGCAGCGATCGAGATCAGCTACGAACATAATACGGCTCTCGGGAACGGCTTTCGCTGTGGGTTCCTCGGTCTTCTGCACATGGACATCATTCAGGAGAGACTCGAGCGCGAGTACGGCTGCGAGCTCATCATCACGGCGCCAAGCGTGCTCTATGAAGTGAAACTGAAGGCGTCGCGTCCCGCATCGGTGGTGCGTGCAAGCCTCCTCAAGGTCGATGATCCGACCATTGCTCTCATCAGCAATCCTGCAGAGCTTCCCGATCCGACGTACATCGAGGAAGTACGTGAGCCGTGGGTGCGTCTCGAGATTGTCTGCAGGAGGCAGGACGTCGGTCCCGCGATGCAGCTTGTGCAGGATCGTCGCGGCATCTATCTGTCACTCGAGTACATCGATGATGACCGTGCTCTCATGCACTTCGAGGTGCCGCTTGCGTCGATCGTGCTCGATTTCTTCGATAAGCTGAAATCGGCTTCATCGGGATACGCTTCCCTCAGTTACGAGCATCTCGGGTACCGATCGGGCGATCTCGTGAAGATGAGCATTCTGCTTTTGGGGGAGCCTTCGGATGCTTTGAGCCAGATCATCCACCGGTCCGAAGCGCACGATACGGGTGAGAAGATCTGCAAGCAGCTCAAAGAGGTGATCCCGAAGGCACAGTTTCAGATACCGATTCAAGCGGCGATCGGCAGCAAGATCGTTGCGAGGGAAGACATCGCTGCTCTCCGAAAGGATGTCACCGGATATTTGTACGGCGGGGACAGGAGTCGCAAAGACAAACTTCTGGATAAGCAGAAGAGGGGAAAGAAGAGAATGAAGCAGATGGGGCGAGTTACCCTCAGTCAGGAGGCGTTTTTGGCCGTATTGAAACGCTAGCGCGTAGAGACGCGCGATTCGCGCGTCTCTACAAAAACCAAACTATTGACATATTCAATTTATAATTTAAATATACTGTATGTCGATTACTCTTGAGAGCAGCGATTTCGACGCAATCAATGATTTTCGAGTTGCGGCAGGAATGCACTTTCCAACTGGGCAAAAATTGGCGATGGATTTGGATTTGGAAATTCAGCAGTCTGATCCGAGATTGGCATGTGACACAACATTATGGGCAGTTGCCTTGGCACGAGCAAAAGCTTTGGTTGAAATTGGCGTTCCACATCCTGCTGTTCTTCAAAATTTTGAGTCTCATAATGATGAGGCCTCCGCACTTGTTTCTCTTTTTGGCAGAGCCTATTATTTGTGGGAGGTCAGTAGGGAAATTGGTTGCTTTGCCTCTCCTATGGTTGAAGAAGTCGAGTCCTTAAGGATACGAGTATGTGAAATCCTCTATGGTGAGGGTCAAGACTAAGGCGGCTATGAAATTGGTCGGCAGAGGACGCGCGAAGCATCGCGCTCCCTTTTCAAATAAATAACTTCTCTCAAAGGGAGCGGCATGCTTGCCGCGTCGTGCTTATTTCAGATTTTACCCTTCTTCTTCCTCCTTTCCACCCTGCTCTTCCCTCAGTCTCGCAAAATACTTCTCCATTGTTTCCATGTGCGGCTCCATCACATCCTGAAGAATTTTAATGGTCAGCGGCTGCAGATCGTCAAACGGGATCGCCAATGTCTGTTGTTCGAAAAAGTCGACGAGAACGTAGGTTGAAAGCTGCAGAACGGTGCCGTCGATATTGTCTTCATCGACCATCAGTTTCGAGAGAATCTTCTCGGTGTCGGTGGCCATGACGAGACTGAGTCTGGAAATCCAGAGAAGAATCGAGTTTTTGGCTTCCACTCCAAGGCCGTTGTCATTTTGAAGACTGCGGTTTTCTGGAAGATCCAGAATGATGTTGTGTTCAAGAATGTACTCTTCGACCGCTTCGCGTGAAGGTTCGTGGATGAGCGACAGGAGCGCGAGGATGAACACCGAAGGGCAGTCTCGTGCGGAGAGGCGGGAGATCAGCTGGAACAGATGGGCATAGCGCTCATCACCGAGAAATTGTCTGATGGTGGAAGCAACACGATCGTCGCGCTTGCGTGCACGTTTTTCATCCCGCGCCATTTGCTTTCCCTGTGCTGCAGATGCCGCGAATTGCTCGCGCGCTTTCTCGGAAGCCTTCTCCGATACTTTCCCCGTTCCCTCGTCGGGATTCCACGATTCCGGTCCTGCAAATTCACTCATATGCGACAAGAGGAAGGTTATGCCTCTTCTTCGGCCTTCACCTCGACGGCAAGCTTGATACTCTGCGTTCCCACTGTGAGCTCGATTTCATGCTTTCCAACTGTCTTGATTGGTTTCGGAATGGCAACCGAGCTCGCCTGAATATCGGCGGCGTGTTCTTTCTTGATTGCGTCCGCAATGGCAGCTTCCGAAATAGCGGCATAGAGCTTTCCTGCTTTGCTGGCTTTTGCCGAGAGGTGCACGATCTTTCCGCCAAGGGCCGTCGAGAGCGATGATTGCAATTCCCGATCCTTCTCGCGTTCGAGGGCACGCTGCTTGATCTGCTCTGCGTAGCGCTTGCGGACACTCGGTGTCACGACCAGCGCCTTGCGGTTCGGAAGGAGGAAATTCAAGGCAAAGCCGCTCTTCACGACGATCAGATCGTTCTTTTGGCCGATGCCGGAGATGTTGGTGAGGAGAAGAACTTCCATAAGGTTGCTGCGTGGCAAGGATTCCTTGCCTGAAGCCGAAAGATCATAGGCAAACTATCGCCAAAGCACAAGCCCAAAGAACCAGCTCGGGAAACTGAGCCAGCCCTTGCCTTGGAGGAACTGCCGTTTGGTGGCAACGTACCATTGGTCTGCCATCGAGAATCGATCGGCATGAAGGGCGAATTTCCCCTTCTGCATGCCGTGAATGCTCTGGTCTCCGCCGTAGATGTAGAGCGGGGAGTACAGGACAATCGCGGGAATGTCCTTCTTCAGTTTTTCATTCAGTTCTTTCAGGGCGTTTTTGCGGGAGGTCGCATTGTTTGTCTCTCGAATACGCACGAGTTCGGCATCAGCCTCGAACGATGTGTACTGAGACAGGTTGAAGGCGTCCAGTTTCATTTTTTGCATGTCGCCGCTGCGATCCTGTATCTGACTGCTGTGCCAGTACGGGTAGCTGTCCAGATTATCGAAGAGTGCTTGTCCGAAGAGGAGGATGTCATACTTTCTGCCGAGGAGTTTTTCCTCAAATTCTTTCTTCGAATCCGGAATATCGATCGTGATTTCGACACCGACGCTTTCCCATTGCTTCTTGAGGACAGACGCCACCACTTGGTAGCTTGCCGGTACCGAGCTTGTGAGAATCGTGAGGCTGAGTTTTCTTCCTTTTTCATCGATGCGTGTGTGCACGGGGTCGGCGGGTTTTCTTCGGCGAAGATAACCGTTTTCGAGAGTCATGTCCTGCACCGTGATTGTGGCAGGATCGTTCTCAGGCAGTTTTTTGGACTGGAGAAATTTTTCCACGAGCAGTTGTTCTTCCGAAGAGCGCCCGAAAATTCTGGAATCCGTGATGCGCTCGAGGTATGCGGTATCGACGATGTCATCCTTTCCGTCCGTGAGTTGTACGAGATTATTTCCGAGATGAAGAGAGCCGCTTCCGCCGCTCCCTGCAGGAAGACGGACGATCCAGCTTCCGGAGAGCGTTTGCATGGTTCCATCCGGGAGTTTGGAACCGGTTTGCACCCGGATACCGTTCACCGACAGAGGCAACCTTAGGCCGGAGGTTGAGCCCGTTAGCGTCAGGACTCCGCCGGTTCCGAGCAGTGCGATTCTCGGAAGATGAAGGAGTGGTCCGACGGCATTTGTTTCGCGTTGTTCGAGGAGGCGCTGCAGTCTGATTTTCTCCGGAACATTCCAGCTCGATTCGAAGAATGCGCCCTTCGCGGCCGCACTATCGAAGCGGTATCGCCAGTCACCCGTGTCGATTTCCATGAGGGGCGTATCGATGACCTGCGTTTCATGGACGGCGTCCGCGATTTCCTGTTTGTTTGTTGCAAGTTGCAGTCCGAGTCTGATGCCGTGATCGGAAGGGATCGGACGGTCGAGGTTGAAGAACATGCCCACATACTGAGGAAGAGTGTAGGACATCGGTCTGAAGTGTCTCGGCAGGATCGGAAAACCTTTTTCGTTTCTCGGTGAGAGGCGAACTCCGTTCAAGTTCGTGATGTCGGTGAGGAGTGCCGAGTAGTCCGAGAACACCCTCAGCACGATGCGATCGATCTTGTATTCCGGCATGCCCGGTCTCTCGAAGCGCTTCATGGTGATCTCGCTCGAGAGATCGGTTTGCAGAAGGCTTAAGAAGCTGTAGGGCCCCGCTCCGATCGGGTGGAAGCCGAAGTCGAGAGCCTGGTTTAGTTTTCCCACCGGCACTCCTTCGAAGGCGGCGGCGGGTACGAGTCCCAGTGTCAGATTGCTCACGAAGAATGAGTAGGGCTTGCTCAGACGGAAGCGCACGGTTGCATCGTCGATTTTCTCAATGTCAATTCCGTGAAAATTTTGCTTCAGGATCGGGTTTGGAAATTCGGGATTCTGAATCGTCTTGAATGTGAACATCACGTCGTCTGCGGTGACGGGATGAGGTTTCTCCTTCGTCGAGTCGTGCCACTGCAGACCTGGTTTCAGCGTTGCCGTATAGATGCGGTTGTCCGAACTGATGTTCACCGTTGCCAGATCGTCGATCACCGTTCCGCTCACGGGATCGTACTTCATGAGACCGGAGAACATGAGCGTGACGATGTCGCGGTTGACATCGTTGCCCGTGACGAACCACGGATTGATCGGCAAAATCTCACCTACCGATCCCTCGATGTACGTTCCACCCCGCACGGCGATATTTGTCGTGTTCTGAATGTAGAACAGCCTGAGGAGCATCGCGAAGCTGAAGACGAGTACGCCTGCCAAAACTCCGAGCGCGATGCGCTCGATCTTGGACATGGCTGAGATGAGTCTGAAAATTGTGCGCATACTGTGCGAATAAGTATAGCAAATGATCCTACTTTTATTGAGAGTGTTGATAAACAAGGGATTGCGCGAAGCAATGGGTCTCAAGGGCCCCATTGCTGGAGCGCTCCTTTAAAGGAAAGGAGACCTCATGAGAGGAAAACGCAGTTTTCCTTTCATGAATTATATGTACATCAGCGCAATCGCAGCTGCGAAGAAGATCACCGAGAGCCAGACCGTGAGTGTGAAGAGCACTTTTTCCGCGCCGCGTCGTTGCACGTAGGTCGTTCCGCCGCCCCCGAACGTGGCGGAGAGGCCGGAAGCACGGTGTTGCAGGAGTATGAGGAGGGCGAGCAGTGAGCCACTGACGATCTCGACGATCATGAGGATGTTTGACATAGCGCAGGTATGATAGGGTACGAACGGATCGTTGACAATCTGTTTGAGTTATACTTCCACCGAATCGGGCGCCTAGCTCAGTGGTTAGAGCATCTCGCTTACACCGAGAGGGTCAGGGGTTCGAATCCCTTGGCGCCCACCAATCACCGAAGCACAACCGAGAGAATTTTTTCAGCGAGTTCCCCTATGCGTGAAAACGGCACTCCGGCGATGTTGATGCGACCGTCGTCCAGGAGAAATACTTTCTTTTCATTTCGCAGTCTTTCAAGTTGAGAGAAATCCAGCGGGAGTTTTGCAAAGAGTCCTTTTCCCTGCAATGCAGTGCTGAATTCTTCCGTTGCAAGAAGCTGAATAAGGTCGGAGCGTTTACGTGCGATGAGCGTTCGGACGCTCTCGAGTTCGCAGAGCCACTCTTCTTTCAATCTTTCCTGCACAATCGAGACGATTGCCTGCCCGGGCGAGGGTGCCGCCGATTGCAGCTCGCCGCTGATGTCGGAATAGTGTCCTTCGATCAGTCGTTTCATCTCATCGCTTTTGACCATCGCTCCCGCAAGCCCCGTTCGGTAACCGTACATGCTGTGGTTTTTCGATGCCGACCATGAGATCAGCGTTGCGATATCGCGCTTTGCAAACAGCCTCGGTACCAGTGCGTCGGATTCAGGATCATCCGTGAGTCCCTGATACGCACAATCCAGAAATGCAACGGCATTTTTTCTCTCCATTGCATCGGTAAGCTCGTTCCACTGTTCGGAAGTGAAATCCAGTCCTGTCGGATTATGACCGCTTACTTGCAGTAAGACGGCAACCTCTCCGCTTGTGCTCTGCAGTGTACGGACGATGGCATCCGTCGCGGGTTTTCCTTGGTCGAGGGTTGCGGCTTCCACGGTAGGAATGCGTGCCCCTCGTAGCAGATCGTAGTGATTACCCCACGCAGGAACGGGAAGGATGAGAGACACGTCGGGCATCATTCTCTTTAAGAGATTTAAATTCATATGCAGTGCCCCCTGTCCTCCTGCTGCGGAGAAACTTGCGAACGCAGTGTCTGCTTGGCTTGCTCCAAGGATGAGTGACTGCACCGCATGACGGTAACGTTCCAGACCGAGAATCGGGGGATAGGAAAAATCACCGGACTGCATTTCCCGGACTCGTTTTTCTTCCGCTTCCCGAACGGTGGAGAAGACGAGTGGCGAGGATTGCTCATCCATGCACACGCCGATGGTCGCATCGATTGCTTCCGGTCCGCATTCCTGTGCCTGTTTCGAGATCGCGAAGATCGGATCGGGCTTAGGGGTGCCGAGACGAGAGAAGTGCGTATTCTCCATGATGGTAATCTACAATAATATTCTATTGACGCAAGGACTATCCTTTTAGTAGGGTTCGATATTGGCCTAGCATTCATTCCTTTTTTACCTCCCCCCATCCGTATGCAAACACCGGATTCTGAATTGCCTCCCGATGCGAGTATGTCTTTGCCTTTGGAGTTGCCTGGAATTGCAACAGATGCGTCGAGAGAAGTGGTTCTTGACGGTAGCAGGACTACGCAGGATGCCGTGAGCGACACCGTCGACAGTGCTTTGGTTGCGCGCAATCGACAGCTCGATCGTCAGGTGAAGGCAACCCTTGCCCTAAGAAAAGAGGAGGCCTCCGAGAGGCGACTTCCCGAGTTTTCTTCATACCAATTGCCTGCTCTTGAAATGGATTTGCATGCAGTGCTTCAGAGTATGGGTTACCTAGGAGGAAAGGTGACATTGTCTGTTCCGCCTGCGGCAGTGCAGGAGAAACAAGGATTCGACGTTGCGTGCAATCTGGCATCGGTTGCTGCTGCCCTTAAACGCAATCCGGTCGATTTTACGAAGGAGGTTGCCGAGCAATTTGCAAAGAATCATTGGGTAAAGGGTGTTTTCACCGCAGGTCCGTTTCTGAATGTGCATCTCAACCATCAGAGGTTTGCGTCGGATGTGATCACGCAGATTCGCGAAACCGGTGAGCAGTACGGTTCCTACAATGAAGGAGCGGGTAAGGTCGTGCTCATCGATTACTCATCGCCGAACGTCGCGAAAAATATGACAGTTGCGCACCTGAGGTCCACGATCATCGGTCATTCGCTTTCAAAGGTACATGCCGCTGCAGGCTATACCCCGCTTCGGGTCAACCATCTTGGAGATTGGGGTACGCAGTTCGGCAAGATCATTTACCAGTATCGCAAGGAATTGGAGAGGGATGGCGAAGCATTTCTCATGCGTCTGAATGAGAATCCCGCAGCAGTGTTGCTGGAGATTTATCGAAAATTCACCGATGCGGAAACCGAGGATGCGGAGGCGGTGGAGGAGGCTCGTCAGATTTTCCTGCAACTTGAGAATGGCGATCCAGAACTGACCGCTCTTTGGGAGAAATTCCTGACATGGAGCATGCAGGATTTTTCCGGTGTGTACGATCGACTCGGCGTTCGGTTCGATGCGATTCAAGGCGAAAGTTTTTATGAGGACCGCATGGCTGCCGCAGTGGAGGAGGCTGTGGAGAGAAATGTTCTCAGGAGAAATGAAGAAGGCGCAGTCGTGTTTCCCGGCCAGTCCCTCTACGATCCCGCAAACGGAAAAATGAATGACGGTATCATGAAAGATCAGGAAGGAGTTGCCAGAGATGAGGTCATCCTGAAGCCGAGCGGCGGTACCGTCTACCTGACGAGAGATCTGGCGGCGATCCGCTATCGAACGCAGGAACTGCATGCGGATAAAATTCTCTACGTCATCGGCAAGGAACAGCAGAAGCATTGTCTCATGCTCTTTGCGATGGCCGAACAACTCGGGTACATCGAGCGCGGTCAGGCGGAGCATATTTCCTTCGGGCACCTGAATGTCGATGGCAGAAAAATGAAGTCCAGAAGCGGAAAAATTGCGCTTCTGAATGACGTGCTGGATGAGTCGATCGAAGCTGCCGATGCTGTCATCCGATCGCGAAATGCGGATGCAGATAGTCGCTCTTCCGTCGATCTTATGGATTCGCAGGGCATCGCCGAGCAGGTCGGTATCAGTGCCGTCATCTTCAACGACTTGCGACAGGATCGATTGAGAGACATAGAGTTCTCTCCCGATGCGGCGCAGCATGTGGAGTCGGGACAGTGCCCCTACCTGCAGTATGCGTACTGCAGATTGAAGGCGATTTCCGAGAAAGCGGGAGAGAGTGGAAGCATCGAACGGATTCCCGAGCAGCTTTCCGCGCTGGAGAAGGGGATTCTCGTGCATCTTGCCGCCTTCCCGAAGGCGATTCGCGAGGCTGTTGAGAAAAACGCTCCCCATAAGATCGCCACGTACATGACGGAACTCAGTCAGATGACGAACAATTTCTACACCAGCCATCCCGTTGCAAAGGCGGAAGGTGCTGTTCGCGATTTTCGATTGGCTCTTGTGGAGGCCTGTCAGCAAGTGATGCTGAATGCTTCCGATTTGCTGCATATCGAATTGCCCGATCGCATGTAATCATTTAATACTTCTTTCGCCACCTTACCATGAGTAAAGCCGCACCCCATCTCTCTCATCCCGAGTATCCCATTGCGCGGGAGTTGATGTCCGTGATGATCGAAAACAGCCAGCAACCGGGTGAGGGCAATGAGGCATTCATTCAGTCGATGAGCGACATTCTTCAGAGATACCCGTTGCCATTCACTGTTCACCGGGATCCGATGTACACCAATCGAGCTGCGTTGGCGGTCGACATTGGCGATCCGGAAGACGAGCAGGTTCTTGCAGCTGTCAGCCACAGCGATGTTGTCGGAGTCGAGGGTCAGCACTGGACGACTGTTCCATGGAAGCTGAAGGAAACGGATGATGAGTGGTTCGGTCGCGGAACGTGCGATACGCATGGTACGGGTGTGAGCATGTTGCTTGCGGGTTTGGATCCGGATATTCAGCAGAAGCTTCGAAGTGTGCGCAAGAAGGTGACCGTTGTGTTCACATATGATGAAGAGGCGACTTCTCCGGAGTTTTCCATGCGAGGAGCCAGGCTCGCTGCCGGACTTCTTGGTAATCCGAAAATCATTACGGCCGATCGTTTCATCGCAGGAGAGCCGACGGAGCTCGATGGGAAGATCACGCCCATGCGTGCCCACAAGGGAAGATTCCTTGCTCACTTCAATGTCACTGCTCCGCATGCAGGTCACGTCTCGAATACGAGTCAGAATGCTCTGATGGCGGGTTCGACCATCGTTCATGAGATTTCCGAATATGCCCGCATGTTGCATTACGGAAGTGCTGCGGACGTCGAGGCGCAAATTTACAATCCTCCTTTTTCGACTGCTCAGGTATCAGCCGCGGACGTGAAGAAAGGAGATTATTCAACCGCTCCTGATTTCGCACGGTTCACGATCGATATGAGAACGCTTCCGTTCGTGCATCGTGAGCGGGTCGATCAGGTGATCGATCTCGTAAGGTCCCAGCACCTGCAAAACGGCGAGCAGGTGACGCTGGAAATCGTGAAGGATGGAGAAGGATCGATGACTCCTGCCGATGCGGATATCGTCAAAATCGCTGAGGGTGCGACCGGTCGGCAGGCGAGGGGTTTCAACGGAGGAGATGAAGGAAGAATCTTTAGAAACAGCGCAAATATGCAGGGAGTGACGATGGGTCCCGGGGACCTTGTGTATGCCCATCAGCCCGATGAGCGGATACGGATTGCATCCATTTTCGAAGGTTCAAAGCTGTACAGGCAGATGTATCTGCAGGCCGCGGGCTTTTCCCCTGAATCATGACTTCCCACGAATCTCATCCACGGGCATCCGAATCGAGTTCGCAACCTGCCGCGGACTCTTTTCCGATTCTCACCAGATTCAATCAGGAATTTTTCTTCGAAAGACTGAATCACGTGGTTCTTCAGACCAATCACTATCACGACAGCCTGCCTGCCGCGTGGCAGAAGGTACAGGAGGAGAATGTCGGCAGACCGAGGACTACTTTTGATTCTTCCGTTTCGGAAAACGGCAATGGCAGCGAGTCCATGCAGCACATCAGTCAGCTCCTGCAGAGAATTCGCAATGCGGGCATCACGAGCGTCGTTCTTGAGGCGGCTCATGCATACGCCTACCAGAGCATGGATGATGCCGACTTCGTTCGATCCATGGAGCGGCAGTACGCCGAGGCGCATAAGTTGACGAACCTCCTGGTGCAGAATCGGATTCACGTTCAACGAGTACTTTTTATCGACAATTACAATCCGAATCCAGTGTCCGGCCAGAGGGAGAACAATCTCGATATCGGGGCTTACAAAGATCTGGCCGCGGAGAACGGTTTTCCGCCGGATTATCTGATCTGGGAAGCGGACATGGCACCGATTGCGAAAGTGATGATCGATTTCATGCGCGACTATCAGTCGCTCATTGTCGAGACGGTTAGCGGAGCAGGCGGAGATACGGAATCTCTCGCAGCGTCGACAGAAACCAAGCTTCATCTGGACCATCGTAAGGTGGAAATGTTCTCCGTCGAGAAGGACAAGGTAAGTTGCGCCGCACTCGATGCGGCACTGTCCATGATGAAGCTCAAGTACCTGGGTCAGGGCATCGTGAACGTTCTCCCGAAGAATCAGCATAACGGCGAGTTTAGTTTCCGCGGTCAACAGAAGAAGGTTCGACAAATATTGTCGGATCATCTCGGGGTGCGTATCATGCCCTTCTTTAACCTCTTCACTTCGGAGGTCGACCATACCTCTCACTCTTCCGGCGCTCACAATGGCTTCAGAAAGAGACAGCATCGAGTTTGAAGAGCTCACCACGGGCTCGAGGTCATCCGATATTCGGAAGCTTCCCGTGCCTAGGAAAGGGTACGACACCTGCATCCTGCACATGCCGAAGCCGAAGGTGCTTCTCTCGGCTAAGAAGCAGGGCATCGCGCGGTACGCATCGGTTCTTCCTGTCGGAGAGATCCCGTTCTCCCTCGGAGAGGGAGAGACGCCTCTGACGCAGTCGAAGGTTTTTCCGGATGTTTTCATCAAGAATGAGGCGATGAACCCGACGGGCAGTTTCAAGGACAGGGAGAGCGCTTTTGCCTTGGCGTATGCGAAGGAACAGGGATGGAAGGATCTCGCCATGGCGTCATCGGGCAATGCGGCGCTGTCCGGGGCTTTCTATGCGCGGATGTACGGCATTCGCATGACCTGCTACATCCCGAAAGACACGTCGAAAACCAAGTCCCAGATGATCGAGCTCTTCGGCGGCTATGCTCACAAAGTGGGGACGAATTACGAGGAGAGTTATCATTATCTTCTGGATCATTTGCCGAGCGGATCGGTGAACATCACGTCAGGAGTGTTCTCGCTCAGGTGCGAGGGTGCCAAGACGATTGCCTACGAGCTGTGGGAAGATCTGGGGGAAGTGCCTGACGTCGTTCTCTGCCCGGCAGGCAATGGTTCTGCGTTGGCCTCGATCTATCACGGATTCTTCGAGCTTCGGCAGTGGGGCTTCACCGACAAAATTCCTGCGATGGTCTGTGTGCAGATTGCGGGAGCCGATCCCATCAATCAGGCGTTTGACCGCGGAGAGTGGATCACCGTTCTCGATGATGTTCCGGCATCCGAGTGCGAGGCGATCGTTGCGAAGGAATCCTTCTGCTCCGCGAAAGCGGTGAATGCCATGCGACAGAGCGGGGGATTCGGGATTTCGGTGACGGATGATCAGGTCATCGACGGGCTGCGCTTCGCCATCGACCGTGAGGGCATCTTCCCGGAGTTCTCATCTGCGAGCGTTTTTGCGGCATTCCTCGAGCACACCGATAAGATCAAATCGTTCGGTGAGAAGATCGTTCTCATCAATACGGGAAGCGGCCTTAAAGAGATCGATCTTATCAACAAAGCGCTTCAGTCGAGCGGGCGATAATTGACATAATATTCAAATTATATTATAATATATACATATGGAAAGACATACATCAAACGCAGAGCAGTTATATGAGGAAGCCCTGAGACTCACGAAGGCAGGAAGGATTACTGAAGCAAAGCCTTTTGCCGAACAAGCGTTGCAGGCGGCAATTCGGGAGCACGGAGCTGTTACGGGAGATATTGATTGGCTAACGAAGAAATGTCGCTTGGCAGTGATGCGATGCGGCGGAAAGCCCGATGAGATGGATCTTTTGATCCAGAGAGAACGGGAGAGTTTGGTTCCTTCCAGCTAATGTTTCATGTCTGCTGAGACTCGACAATTTTTGCAATACGCTCTCACTCCGGAAGTGAGAAAAGAAGGGAAAAGGTTTGAGCTGAAAGAAACGACATCCGGTCTCATTCGATATGTATCAGGAAAAGTCGGGGATCGTTTGTACCGCTTGTTTCAGATGCACCGTGAGGAAGGACTGACGAGCGAGCACTACAATTGTCACGGCTTGACGCATTACTTGCAGGGAAACTCCGCTCGTCCGGAATTTCTTGATGCGCTCGACCGCTCTTCATTTTGCGAGGAGGAGACACCGGGTGACGCGGCGGATTCTTTTCATTTTCCGATAGGGGTGCATGTGTTTCCCGGACATAATTCCCACAGCGGCACACTTCTTGGGAGAGACGAGAACGGTAAGCTGATTGCCATTCAAAAATTCGGTCATGAACCGTTGAGCATTTGTGATCCAGGCGACATCCTTGACTATGGTGTGGGCGTGCAGCCCGAGTACTTTGGCAGACAGAAGTGGAATGCGAGGAATATGCGCCGCTTCTTGCATCTGTGATCGTTTGACTCACACAAAAATAATTGTACAATATCCGACTATGCTCACTCCGGAAGAGCAGTCGGCTAGTTCAACAGAGTCTTCTGCTCTGTACCCGAAAGTCATGTATCGAGTGATCGACGGCATTAGCAACGGTTGGCTTTTTAAGAGTGACAGTTATCGATCGCATTCAAATTTTGAAAATAAAGATACGCTCCCGAATGCTCTCATCGAGACGCAGCACGGCCGTTTGGTCGATGCCCTTCTTGTGCAAAATACCGGCGCGCATGTCTTCGCCAACATTCTCTACGCTCATCTTCGGAGAAAGGATTTTGTGAAAGTGCTTGAGGTGCTCAGAAAGTATCCTGAAAATGAGTCCGCCTTCGAGTATCAAGTTCTCATTGATCGTCTTTTTCAAGTGAAAGCCGACGATGCAATCATTCAAGAATTTTCCGAGCATTTTGCTCTGCAGGAGGAATTTGGTGTTGTTCGGAAAATTCTAGAGAGGCTCTGGGAAGGTGAAAAACATGCTCTTGCAGAGAACATCATTACGACGGTTTTACCGAAACATCATCAGTCTATTCTCTTGCTCCAGCAGAGAGTGATTCAAAATAATATCCCAACAGGGGAAGAGGTGAGTAAGGCAATCGATGAACTCTGTTCTGCTCCGGTGCTCGAGGAGCATGCATACCCGGTGAAACGCGATGCGTCTGAGATGATGAGTCAGTTTGTACGAGTCCTCGATACCCACAATGCGGATCATTCCATTCTTCGTACAGCGATTGAAACGCAAGAGAAGTATAAAGCGGATGACTTCTATTCATTCAGCGATCGCTATACGATCGACGCAAAAATACGAAAGGGGATGCTTGATGCACACGATTTCGCCGGTGCGGAAGCTTTCATTGCAGCGACCGGTGATGGACCGTATTACCAAGGTGAAATAGCGGAAGCAAAAATCGCGCATGCTCGCGAGACCGGTAATCAAGCTCTGTATTGGGAGGGACTTGAAACGTATACTAAGATTCGTAATCAAAAAATTGCAGAGCTGGAGGAGGGGTTACAGGAAGGCGGAGAGGGTAAAAGGCGGTATCGAGAGGAATGGGGTATACGTCTCGATCTCTATCGGGAGCGGGCATGGAAGTATGCGCACCTTGCAATTTACGACCTGAAATTTCGGACTCCGGCAGATGCCAAACCGCATATCGAAGAGATGATCCAGGCGACCGATGCTTCCGGTATTCCCGGAAAGCCGGATTGTCCAGAGCCACACCGGAAAACGCTCCGCAAAAATCGCAAGCTTTTGATGAAGGATCTGAAGAGACATTTTCTTGTTGCAGGCTATCTTGATGCTCTGCCACAGAAAGGTGGATGGAATGCACCCGTCAAGCATCCGGATGAGCTTGCTGAGACGAGGAAGGCTTCCCAGGAAAGAAGGGAGCAGATGAAATCAGGCAATACTGAATCGTCGGATGAGAATTATCGGAGACGACTTGCTCTGACTATTGAGCAGACTGCTATTGCAATTAAAAGAGGTCAGATAGAAGAGGCAGCGTCTTCGCTTGTTGCCGATATCCATTATTATGCTGTCAATACTGATTGGGCGAGAGCAACACTACTTCTGGATGCAAAGCCTGATTTATTTGAACAGATGACTCCGAAGCTTACGATCAAGTATTTCGAAAGAGATCAGTACCGATCCGGAGATTACGATTGGACCGGACTGGCTTCGTACTATGCCACAGCGCATCACAGGGGAGTTCTTGGTGAAGAGGAATGGAAGAAGCTCTTTGATGGCTTGCAGGAAGCACGAATGACGCATGACGGCCTTACGGAACTTCCTCCTCATTTTGTGGTGACATTTGTGAAAGAACTGATCGAGAAGGGTGACCCTGCAACAGCATGGAAAAGCTACGAAAAAATGAGAAATATGGGCAACGGCTGGATGCGTGGCAGTGAGTGCATCAGTGCCGGGACTCATCAGAAGTGTCTTTCACATTTCGTGCGAGCGATGAGGAATGTCGATGATGCGTCTGTCGCAAGTATTCGAGAATGTCTGCAGGAGGGACCTCAGGGAGATCCGAATGCATCACGCGATCTTGCATACTGCAATACCGAAGCAGAAGTGCAGCGCATGCTGAAGAATGAGGAGCTCACGAAGAATGCAGAGGCACAGACGCTCGCACTCTGTACGACGCCTCAGGCAGTGCGTGAATGGACAAGGTTGATGGCAATGGGAGGCGTTCGCACACCGCACGAAAAGAAGAATTCACTCCTGAAAGTTTATGGTGCGGATACGACTGATGAGCACATGCGGTATCGCATCGTCGATACGATGATCGCACACAAAATTCCCGGTGCGGAAGCGATGGCGGAAATCAAGAAGACCGACACACCCGACCGAATGACCAGGCATTTTTTCAGAAAACTTGTGAAGCAGGAAATTCTGCATCAGCACACGCTTGAGTATCTCACCGAAGACAATGAACATCTTCCGCACCTTCGGAGACTGCTTTCGGAATTTCAGAATGAATTCAACACCGTGATGGAAACGATTGCGAATCAGTTCTCCCATCGAAGGCCTTCACGTTTTCAGGCGATGGAGGAACTGATACGGGAAGAGGTTCTTGCGAAAGCACTGAAACCGCAGGATTGGGATGGAATCATGACGGTACTGCGCTATCTTGGCATCTTCACCCCGGGCATTTACGCCGAGGCGAAGGCGGGGAACTTCGATGTGAAGGTCCTCAATGGCATCGAGGAGAAAATCCGCGTGCTGAAGAAGCAGCTCTTCTCGAAAAAGCCTTTCGAGAATGACGTCTCTCCCGAGCTGCAGGCGGAGGTCATCTATGCCGCTTATCGTCCTGCGAATATGGATCTCTCGTCTGTGCAGAGGCTCTGCAGCCAACTTCGTGATTGCTCGAGTCATTTGGACGGATTTGTGATCCCGGAGGACGGATACAAGCTCGATCTTCAGGCTCAGAAGCAGATGAAGCTGAAGCAAGGCAGTCCGCCTCTTTCGTCTGTGAGCTTGGCAACGGATCTCCGACAGTCGCTTCTTCCCACTGCTTACAGCGATCTTCCTAAGGTACGGAAAACCGCAAAATCGCTCTGTGATCTCGGCCGCTTGCGATCTCTCGACGATGCTTCCTTGGAGAGCATGATTGTGACGTTCGGTTTTGCAGATATGGAATTTCCTCTCGAATCTCTGCGCGAAGCGACCCTGGCTCGAACAGATAACGATCTCTTTAAGGCACTTACAAATCTCCAGGAATCTCTCGGCATTTGGTCCGTCGATAATCTTGAATCTTCGATTATGACTTTTTTCATCGGGCAACATGACAAAATCAGCAAAACAGTCACGGGTCTCGCGTCGGATCTACGGTCGCCGAAACTTAAGAAGGCATTCGAGCAGCAGTGTCAGACTGCACTCGATTCATCTCTTGAAGACATTCCGCTTGCCGCGAAGGCCATTGCAACGGTTATTCTGAAGAAACTGAAATCCCTCAAGCAGGCACAGAAGATGCTTCGTGAGGATTTGTCTCATTTCGAAACCGATGAAGGAGAAGCGGCGGTTGCAGCCGTGCCGAAGCTTCGGGCAGTCAGCAGCAAGAACATCGCCTCGTTCTTCGGCAAGGCGAGTGCCGGAATCTGTACCGATAGAAATCTCGATCTTTTCTACAGGGAGGATCACTTCAACATCAATATCATCGATGAGGAGAAACAGGTGTGCGTCGGTAATGTGCAGGCGTACATCATGGAGCATAAAGGAAAGAAGCATCTCTTGCTCCGCGGCTTCAACCCGAGCACCTCTCTCCTTAAGGAGATCGATGCAGGAAGTTTCTGCGATGCGGTAATCGCAGTCGGAGAACGGTTTGTTCGTGAGAACAAGTTGTCAGGCCTCATTCTTTCAGAGCAGGGAGGTTTCCTCGCTCTTTCGAATCGGCCTGAGGCGACGGGGTACCTTACGAAGAAGTACCAGAAGCAGGGCATCGAGCTCGAGCCTTTCGATATTTCAAACGGTGTTGTCATCAAAGCGGGATATCTGGTCAGTACGCAGGAAGAAACATCGGAGCAGACTGAATACATAGATCCTATTTCGCCCGATTCTGCTCAGTTGCAAGGCAGTTTCGCCTAACAGAAATTTTCGGCCAAGGTGATTTCTTCGCTTCCAAGGCTCTTTCCCGCTTCGATCCTGTCTATTTTCTTTGACCTCTTTGAGCTGAAGCAGATAGTGATCGCATGCATCGGGGACATCTTGATCAATTTCTTCATACAGAGATAGATACCGCGTCCTGTGGTACTCTGCCGACCGTCGACATTCATGCCGATACCGTTCGTGAGATTGCCGCACTCGGTTGTGATGGTTGTCTCACTGTTCACTCGTTTGAGACGAGGACGGGAGTCGTAGGGCATGAGGAACTCGTCGTGGAACAGACCGGTCTCCCTGTGCAGTCACTTGTTCGAGGGATTCTTGCCGCCCCTCAACCAGAGCAGTATTATAATCGTTCCCCACGCAGACCGCCTCCTCCATCCGGACCTTGGCATAAGAAGATCAAACGCAAGGTTTCTGTGCCCCTGCAGTCTTCCAGAAGGGGCTGATACGGTGTTGCATTGGCTTCGGCTGAAAGGTAGACTATCCCAGCTCATGTTTGCATTCGTCGACATCGCAGGCTTTCAGGAGAAGGTGGAAAAGGGCATGAAAATGCACGTTCCAAGCCTTGAGGGCGAAAAAGGAGCAAAAGTCGTTTTCGATAAAGTCATGCTCCTTTCGGAGGACGGAAAGACCGCAGTGCTCGGGAAGCCGTACATTGCAGGTGCGAAAGTCGAAGCAACGATCGTTATGCACGGAAAGGACGACAAGATCGTGGTTCGCAAGTTCAAGCGCCGCAAGCGTTACCATAAGACTCTCAGGGGTCATCGTCAGGGATTCACGGAGATAGAGATCACGGGGGTGTCGAAATAGGTTGGGTAGGTAGGGAAGGTTTGGTAGGTATGGTAGGATTTTTCCATGAATGAACATTTGGAAGAGCTTGAGCGCAGAGTGAGTGAGATCGAGAAGCGCAATGCGCGCGTCGAGAAAGACAAGGCGTGGGAGTCAAGTTTTACGAGAATTTTCACAGTGTCAGTGCTTACGTATTTTGTTGCAGTTCTCGCGTTCTGGATGCTTGGAAATATGCAGTTTTTCCTGAATGCTCTCGTTCCGACGGTCGGATTTATTCTCTCGGTGCAATCGGTGCCTGCCGTGAGGAAATGGTGGATGGAACGTCAGTGAGCGCGACTTTTTTCCGAGAGAGAAAATATCATTTCCAGATCGTCCAGAGTTCCCTTCATCAGCATGACGTACTGGGATAGTCCTTGTTGTTTTGCCATCTGCAGAATTTCCGAGGATTGTGCAATGCTGTTTCTGCGAATGACTTGGTCAGATTCTCCCGATGGCAAATGCGTGAGTGGTACTTGATTCATTTCATGCCAGTAGTCGCGACTCTTGGCGTTCGTAACCCACGTAATGCCGGCGTAGACTTTTTCCGGCGGTAAGCCCGTGGTCTTACTCTGGAGAGCAAGGAGAGTTTCAGGGAGAAAGATCGGTTGAGTGAAAACGGATCCAACGATTTTATTGCGAATGGCAGAGATTTTATTACTCCAGCGACCCCAATGTTGGTGGTACAAATCCGCACCGACAGCGATTTCGATGTTCTCCATCGGGTGCTCCATTCCTTCCAGGACATCATGCGAGCAGGTGACGGAACTAAGTTTTGCATCGAATGCATCTCCCGTCACAAGCAACGCGATATCAACTCCCTGAGATGCGCATAATCGTATGCGTTCAATATTTCCCGCAACGTTTCTTTCCTGTGTGCGCAAGTGCAGAGCGAGCTTTTTGTCTTCGGCGAGATTGCCTTGCGAACGCAGCGCCATCATTTGTTCCGGTGTGAGAAATGAAGTTTTCTTTCTCTTCAATTCCGGAAAATTAAAACCGTGAAATTCAATATCCATGCTTTGCACCTGCCGAATGTCTTTTTGCAGTGATTCTGCCGAGTGAGGAACAAGTTCGATGAATGTTTCCTGCATTATTTTATTTAAGCAGATTATCACTATTCGTCAATTTCTTGGCGAATTTTCTTCATACATTCCAAAATCACTCCCATATTCTGCAAACAGGCCAATGTCTCGCCATAGCGCTCTCCGATACGGAAGAGGTGATGCAGGTAGCTTTTCAGGTGTTTTCGGCTTGTCAGAGCAGGTGAATCCGGATCGATCGGCGTGTGATCATTCTGAAATTCTTGTCGGCGGATACGCAATTTCTTTCCTTCGGAAAGCCACACGTTTCCATGCCTGGCTTCGCGCATGGGCGAGACACAGTCGAACATATCGATGCCGAGGCGGACGGCTTCCCGGATTTGGTGCAACTCCCCGACACCCATCAAATATCTCGCCTTGTCTGTCGGCAGCAGGGGACAGATTGCATTCAGTACGCCGTACATTTCTTCCTCAGTTTCACCGACGGCCAGTCCTCCGAGTGCGTAGCCGTCGAAGCCGATCGCGATCAGCTCTTCTGCACACTTTGTTCGGAGGTCGCGCTCGAGTCCGCCTTGGACGATGCCAAACAGCATCGGCGCTTTTCCTCTCTCTATGCTCAGACGCTCGTGTTCCTTCTTACACTCTTTTGCCCATTTCAACGTTCTTTCCACGGCTTTGATCTGATCGGCACGCGGCGCCGTCGAAGGCGGACATTCGTCGAAACACATGATGATATCGGAACCCAGTTTGTGTTGGATATTCATCGCTTCGATGGGACCCAAGAAGAGAGGATTGCCGTTCCGATGATCTTTAAATGCAACCCCTTCGTCGTTGATCGAGCGGATGTTCTTGAGCGAGAACACCTGAAAACCTCCCGAGTCGGTGAGGATCGGTTTTTCCCATCCGATGAATGAATGCAGTCCTCCGTTTTCCGAGACGATGTCCTCGCCGGGTGAAAGGTGCAGGTGGTAGGTATTGCAGAGCAGAACGTCCGCACCGAGTCCCAGCAGATCATCAAACGTGATTCCCTTCATCGCTCCGGCAGTCGCGACAGGCATGAAGAAGGGTGTGGGGATGCCCCCATGTTCCGTGTTCAGGTTTCCCCGTCTGCCGCTTGCTTCGGTCTTCAGTAGTTCGAACATGGGGACAGTGTATAGATTTTGCGTTGCTCTTGCTTCCTGCATTTTTTGTCTTCTTTTCATTCTTTGCTGTGCAATAATTTCTTCGAATTTCCCCCTTCATTTTATGTCGTGCTGCTCGTCTTCCGGTTCTTCCTGCGCATGCGGGAATTCCATGTGTCCGGTGAAGTATGCTCCGTGGATTCCGCGGATTGCATTCGGATTGGTTCTCGTCGGGTACGGCGTCAATCACTATCGTTCCCTTGGAGGGTTCGTCGCGATGGCGAAAGGCGTTTTCCCTCTGATGCCTTCTCTCGGCATGATCGCAGGTGTGCTTGCGTACATTGTTCCTGCTCTCATGATCATCGGAGGAGCACTGTTTGCGATCCGTCAGCTTTGCTGTCTCAGCAAGACCTGCATTCTCGCTTCACTTGGAGGCATTATCGGCTGGGCCGGTCTTGCGGTGCTCGTTGGTGACGGAAATGCGGCCGGTGCCATGATGCCCATGATCCAGAACGCCGCAGTTCTTTTGATTCTCTACTACATGATCAAGAAGTCGTCGTGCTCCATGTCTTCAGGATCCTGCAAGTAATTACTTCTCATTCATGCGCTGGCAATCCGTTTCCATCGTTTCAAACCTGACACTCCGGGTGTCGATTGGCATCTCCATGATGCTCATCGGCATCTCGGAGTATCGGGATTTTGCTCCGTTCGTCGCTAACGTGACGGACGGTCTCGGGTGGCTGTCGCCGCTTGGAATGGTGTGGGCGTACCTTCTACCGGCTCTTCTTATTTTTGGCGGAGGCATGCTGGCGATCGGTCGCTATCCGTACGTTGCCGCTTGGATGGGAGGCATAGCCCTCGGTTCCATTCCCGTCGGACTACTTCTCAAGACCGTCATGACGGGTTCGCCTCTGCCGGACACTCTCATGGCAGCGTACCCGTCCGTCGTGTGGCTGGTTGCCTTTTATCTTTCGCTGAATGCGTTTCCGGATACGGAGTCGGAAGAAGGTGATGCAGCTGAATAGTGAGAGCTGCTACTTGGTTACCTTCGTGATGATCTTATCGATGAGTCCGTACTCCAGTGCCTCTTTCGACGTGAGGTACTTGTCGCGCTCGGTGTCGATCTTCACTTTCGAAAGTTTCTGACCTGTGTGATCGGCGATCATTTGGTTCAAGAGTTCCTTGGTCTTCAAGATGTGTTCCGCATGGATTGCAATATCGGTTGCCTGACCTTCGGTTCCGCCGAGAGGCTGGTGAATCATCACCTCGGAGTGCGGCAAGGCGAAGCGTTTCCCTTTCTGACCGCCCATCAAAATGATGGCACCGCCGGAGGCAGCCATGCCGAGGCAGACGGTCGAGACGTCGGGTGCGACCAGCTGCATCGTGTCGTACATTGCGAGTGTCGATGTCACCTGACCTCCCGGGGAGTTCACGTAGAAGATGATGTCTTTCTTCGGGTCCTGTTTTTCCAGGAAGAGAAGCTGGGCAATGACGGTATTGGCCACTGCATCATCGATGGCGGTTCCAAGGAAGATGATGCGTTCCTCCATCAAGCGGGAGTAGATATCGTAGGCACGTTCACCGAATTGCGACTTCTCGATGACTGTCGGAATCAGCATATTCTTCGGGTTGATGGTTCCCTTCGAGTAACCTTTGGCAATCGATTGAATGAGGGGATGCATAGAGAAGTGAGAAAGGGTGAAACGTTATTGGTATCAATGTCATACACATTGTAGCGAAAATCGGGTCTTTGCGGCAGTTTTCGATTTACCATTGTGTGTTTTCTTGTGCAAAAGAATAGTTTGTTTGTCATCTTCTTTTCTCCGCTATATTGAACGTATCCTATGGAGCTTCTGCCTCAAATTTCCTGGCAACAACATCTCGACGAATTCTTGTCGTTGAAGCCGAAAAAGCCGTTGATTGTTCTTCTCGGTCCCACTGCGAGCGGGAAGACGGGTCTTTCGATTCGTATTGCACAGCAACTTGCATCTCAGAAACGATCAGCCGAGATCATCAATGCAGACTCCAGACAGTGCTACAGATTCCTCGATATCGGCACCGCGAAGATCACGACGAAGGAAATGCAGGGAATCCCGCATCATCTTCTGGATGTTCTTGATCCGAAAGAGGAGTGCACCATTTCATGGTATGCACGAGAGGCGACGAATATGATCGATGCGATTCACGCTCGGGGAAACATGCCGATGCTCGTCGGCGGATCGATGCTTTACCTCAGTGCGATCATCGACGGATTGCAGTCGATGACGGCATCGGATGCTGTCATTCGAAAGCGTCTGAGTGAGGAGTATGACGCCGACCAAGGCCTTGCGCTTCATGCGCGTCTTTCGAAAGTCGATCCCGAGTCCGCTCTTGCCATTCCTCGTCAGAACAAGGTTTACATTCTCCGAGCGCTCGAAATTTTCGAGACGACCGGAAAGCCGAAATCAGCGCAGAAATTGAAATCTTCCTGTCCGTACGATCTCCTCATTCTCGGAGTCGATGCTGACCCTGAGGTTCTTCGGACGCGGATCAATGAACGCACAGCCGCGATGTTGAAATCAGGTTGGACCAAAGAAGTCCGGTCGCTTCTCGAGCGCGGATACACGGCAGAGGATCCCGGAATGAAGAGTCATGGGTATAGGGAGGTGATTGAGAGGGTGAAGGCTCAGGATGAAGGACAAGGAGACATGGCTGAAAAAATCGCATCCCAAATTCGCCGTTACGCGAAGAGACAACGAACGTGGTGGAGAGGGGACGGGAGGATCAGGTGGATCAAAACTTGAAGATATCTCCGTGCTCCTCGATGCGCTCCTTCATGACCCACAGCTGATCGATCATGTTTTGCAGCTGCGGACAGGCATCGGGCGTCTGCTTCGATTTGTAGAAGCCGTAGATGTGTTCGAGAAGCGTTGCGATGTTCAGGAGGCTCAGGTCGGTTTTCTCCTTCAATTCGGGCGTCAGCTTTTCGTAGACGTCCTTGTTGAGGAAGGTTTCCGGCTGCGTGATGTCGATCGCACCCGTTTCGAAAAGCTTCGTGATTGTCGTGCAGAAATTCTTGTGCTCATCGTCCATATCGCCTCCGATCGGCGTACCCGCTTTCTTCTGCTCTTCTTCGGAAAGAGGAGCGGGGTTTGCCATGGAGGAGGCGAAGCTTGGCATAGCTTTCATTGTAGCATTTCCAGCTCTCAGTGACCAATGATCTGATGTGCGGCTCTCTTGATGGCATCCGCATTTTCCATGTGCGTGAGGGAGATTTTGCTTCGAAGCCCGAGCACGTTCCTTCTCTTTTCCTCGCACTCTGCATGGAATGCTGCGATCGACCGGATGTAGGGTACAAGTCCGTTCTGCCTTACGAAGAGGTCCAGAAGATACCCTTCCATGGGACAGTGCAGGCTGGATACCTCTCCCGTTTCCCTGTTCTTTGCATTGATCTGAAATTGCTCGGTATCGTGGAGAAATTTCATGGCACCGCGCACGGTATCCACATCGTTTTTTCTGTCGGTGCCGCATCCCCGTGTCTGCGTTCCAGTGCGATGTTCAGTGCGATCGGAATCACGCTCACGAGATTCTTGCTGTCAAACTGCACTCCGAAATTCATCATGTCAGGTCCTTTCGTTTTCGATGACATTGCATCGAGCAGGGTTCTCACGAACATTTGGAGCGCAATGGAATAGTAGTTCATCGACAGCTGCAGAGACGGATCCTGTTTGCATCGTTCGATGTATGCGATCGTCTCGGACGGTTTGTACTTGAACTCAGCCCCTTTTCCACGGCTCTCATCCGAGAGCCCCTCCTGCGATGGATCGGTGATCTCACCAAGGCTTTGAAGAAGCGCTCTGAGGCTTCCCGATGGCAGCTTTATGATACCTTCGCGTTCTTCCCCCATATGTTTTAGAAATGTGGCGACCAGTGACGGAGGCGCAATTCTATAGGCCATCGCGGTGAATTTCCTTCCTTCCTCCGCATGTGCTTTGGGGAGATCTTTACTGGTCTGCATATTCATAATCAGGCTTTCTTTTGTCATTGCACTGATGTCGCCCAAGCCTTGGGTTTCCAGATTTTGCGCAAGATCGATGAGCTTGCGGTACATCTCAAACGTTGATTCGCTGATTTCAGCATTCATATAAACATATTATAAACTAAAATAAATATAAGTAAATATATAGAAAATCGTCAGTATTTCAGGTGTACACTCATCCACGCAGTACACGTCGCTTTGCTCCGTGACTGCATGGCAAGCCACGTATGCATCTTTCCGATCTGCTGACGCCGGCAATGCTGAAGTCGACGAAGGTATTCATCGATGCGCTGGAGGCAATGAGTATTCGTACGGTGCAGGATCTGATTCTTCACCTTCCCAGAGCATACGAGGACTTGAGTCAGGTCACGACGATTTTGGATGCACCGCTGAATGAAAAAGTGACGCTTCGGGGGACTGTCAACAAATTGAAGCTTGTGAGGACGAGGACGAGAAAGCAGCTTGTGCAGGCGAAATTCAGCGATGAGGCGGGAGAGACACTCGATGTTATTTGGTTTAACCAGCCTCATATCATGAGGATGCTCGCCGAAGGGCAATCGATTACCCTTACTGGAAAAATTATCGAGAACGGATACAAACTTCAAATGCAGAGTCCGACGTTCGAAGACGGGAACCGGCAGATGACGCTGCACGCCGGGAGGATCGTCGCGGTCTATCCGCAGTCCGAACAGATTACGACTCGGTGGCTTCGGGAGAAGATGGCGCTCGTGAAGGATTGCATTTCAGAGCTGAAGGAAACATTGCCGGAAGACATCGTTGCATCGGAGAAATTGCTCTCGAGGAGTGAAGCAATTCTTGAATTGCATTTCCCGACCACCCCTGAAAAACTTGAGCAGGCGAGAGCACGCATGGCGTTCGAGGAAATGTATGCAGTGCAGATTGGAGCGCTGGAAAGAAAGAAGCAGTGGCAGGGAGAGAGGCAGGAGAGGCTTCGGGTGCCGATGGACGTCGAGCTCATCAAGGCGTTCTTCGCATCGCTTAATTTCACGCCGACCGGAGGACAGAAGGTCGCGATCTATGAAATTTTGAAGGATATGGAACAGGACAAGCCGATGTCGCGCCTCCTTGAAGGTGATGTCGGTTCCGGAAAAACGCTTGTTGCGGTTGCCGTCATCGAAAACACGTTGAGCGTCGGAGGGCAGTGTGCGGTCATGGTTCCGACGGAGGTTCTCGCGCGTCAGCATGCCGCGAC
>SXGU01057367.1_pt1 | contig 25968 bp, 25 predicted proteins | sample 3174531 | NCBI WGS metagenome assembly SXGU01 (sample SAMN11356863, study PRJNA531348) | freshwater metagenome | isolation source: freshwater sample F1-140 | place: China: Fuxian Lake, Yuxi | collected 2017-12-25
GCGAGATGCTCGTCGCCGGCCAGCCCCTGCCGCCAGAGTTTGCCCGGCCCGAGGTGGCGGAAATCTTGATGAAGTACTACCAGGAAGAAGCGGCGAAGGGGCAGTAGCAGGCAGCGTCGGGGAGCGACCCACTTCGGCTTTTCCCAAGGCGCGTCCCGCCGCACCCCAACGTATGGGGTGCGGCGCCATCCATACGGGGCCGCTCGACGACCCGGCCCCCGCAACGCCATCTATATGGTGTTGCGCCCCCTCGCTCGCATAGCTCCGCTACCCGACTCCCGACCACGCGGTCTTCCCTTCCCGGCCACTCCCCGGGAAAAGCCTGCGGGGTCATCTCCCCGCCGCTTTACCGTTGTGCCGCATAAAAAAACCGGGCGCTCCCGCACAGGGAGCGCCCGGCCCACATCAGGTGGCCATCTAACAGCTAGACGGCACACCCCCAAGTGATTCGTTCCATTGCAAAATCCTCCTTTCTTTTTTGGGTCCCAGGCCTCCGGTAGGCCCGAAACACATGCCCTGATCGATCAGCATCGGGCGGCGTGCCCAACACTCCTACTCTGATATGGATGCACTTTGCTATAGGCTCAGCCCCTGTTTCCGGCAGAGTTTGCGGATCTTGTTGACCGCGCCCCCCACCTGTTTGCCCTTGCGGCAGATGCCAAAGAGGTGTTGGCTGACCACCCGCCGCGAGATGCCCAGGATCTGGCCCACCTCCTCCTGGGTTTTCTGGTGCAGGTAGTAGAGGAAGAGGGCCTGGCGCTGCTTCTCGGTGAGGGCCTGGCCGATCAGCTCCATGAGCGGGGGGAGCAGGCGCTGGAGGCGGGGCGAAGGCTGCAGACGGGCCTGGGTGTCCTCGCTGGGTTCGAACCAGAGGCCGGCTTCATTGGCGTACTGGTCGAGGTCTTGAGGGTCTAGGCGGACTTCCCAGAAATCGGGGTTGTACATGGCGAGTTCGTTTTCTCCGGGTAGTAGAGGAATAAAAAAGCGCGGGCGCACTGCTCCCGCGTTCCGGAGGAAGTCGAACTCAGACCCGGCGTTCCCTAGGGGAGCACCGGCAGAAACCTGGTTTCAGACAGGTGGTGAGTCAGGACCTCGCAGGAGGCTGGGAGAACGTGCGCAAGGGGCGATAAAGGTCTGCAGTCATCTGGAGAGCCTCCTTTCATAGAGGGTGGTGAGCCAAAAATAGGTACTGTGTCTGCCTTACACAATTGCGGATGCACTTTTTGGCGCTAGAGCGAGGGCATTTTTACCGCCTGGTTGCGGCGCTCCACCATGCCTTCCTGCATAGATTCGGGGTAGCGGTGGGGCAGGTGGGAGATGGTGGTGAGTTTGGCGAGGGCCTCGGCGGATAATTGCAGGCTGCCGGCCCCCAGGTTGTCGCGCAGCTGGGCGGCGGTGCGCGCTCCGACAATGGCCGAGGTGATGGCCGGCTGTTCCAGCACCCAGCGCAGGGCTACCTGGGCCGGGCTTTTGCCCAGTTGCTGGGCTACTTCCAGCAACACCTGCAGGGTCTGGTCGGCGTTGGCGGCAAAATAGCGCTGGGGGTAGGCCCAGTCCTCGGCCGAGCGGGTGCCCTGTATCTGGTGCTGGCCGGGTTGGTACTTGCCGGTCAGGAAACCGCCGGCCAGGGGGCTCCAGACCACCCCCCCCAGGCCCTTGGCCTGGCAGAGGGGGATGAGTTCCTGCTCGATGTCGCGCACCACCAGGCTGTACTGGGGCTGGTAACAGACGAAGCGGGCCAGGTTCTTCGCCTCGCTCAACCCGAGGGCGTCGGCCAGGCGCCACGCCTGGTAGTTGCTGCAGGCGATGTAGCGCACCTTGCCCTGATGGACCAGGTCGTCCACGGCCCGCAGCATCTCCTCGACCGGGGTCTGCACGTCCACGTGGTGGATGTAATAGATGTCCACGTGGTCCATTTGCAGGCGGCGCAGGCTGTCCTCCAGGGCGTTCATGACGTGGTAGCGCGACATACCCGAGTCATTGGGGCCGGTACCCACCGGGTTGAAGAACTTGGTGGCCACCACGGCCTCCCGCCGCCGGCCCTTGAGGGCCTCGCCGAGGAAGACCTCGGACTGGCTGTTGCCATAGGTGTTGGCGGGGTCGAAGAAGTTGATGCCGGCCTCAAAGGCCAGGTCCACCATGGCTTTGGCCTCGGCCAGATCGGCGCCGCGGCCAAAGGTCATGGTGCCCAGGCAGATCTCGGAGACCTTGAGGCCGCACTGGCCTAGTCGGCGGTATTCCATGGCGGGTTTCCTCGCTCAGCTATGGGAAAAGACCGGGCCCTCCTGGGCGCGGCGCTGCAACTGATCCCAGTCGGCGGAACCATCGTTGGCCACGTACTCCAGGCGGGCGCCCTCTTCGTGGATGGGCATGTTGCCGTTGAGGGCGTCGGTCCAGCACTGGCCGATATGGGCGTAGTAGCGCTTGCGTTTGTCGGGCCAGCAGACGGCCAAAAGCAGGCGCAGGGCCGGGTGCTCGTAGGGCGGCTCCATCCGGAAGCGGGTGAGGGCGGCTTCGTCGACCTCGATGCCCAAGCCCGGCCCCTCCGGGACCTGGGCGTACCCGCCCTTGATGGTGATGGGGCTGGCCAAGAGGTCGTCGCTGTAGATGTTCATGCAATTCACCGCCGGCCACTGGGCGTGGCTGAGGACTGCGCCGATCTGCAGGGAGAGGGCGGTGGTGATGCCGGTGCCGACGATCTGGAGAAAGAAACTCTTGTCAAAGGCCGCTGCCTGGAGGCCCTGCTGCAGTACCCCCTTGATGCCGCCGCCGATGACAAAACCGTCACAGGCCCCGCCCTGCACCGCGGTGGGGAAGGGCGGGTCGCCGAAGTGGTGGGCGATGGGGCGGGTGGTTTTGGCCCGCAACTGGCGGTTGCCCTCCACGTCGCGCTGGTAGATGGGGGATTCGTAGAGGCTGACGCGGGGGTACTGGTCGAGCTGTTGCAGCACCTGGGCGGCGCTGGTGGCGTTGACCAGCATCTGGTTCCAGTCGATGTCGAGATGGTAATAGCCGGGGGTGGCCTCGCTGATGGCCTCGATCTGGGCGTAGATGTCCCACCAGGGCCGGCCCTTGATCTTGTGCGAGGTATACCCGGCGGCCACGGCCTCGCGGGCTTCGGCGGCGAAGTCGGCCGGCGACATGTCCACGTTCCACCACGAGATGGGGCACCACTGCCGCACCAGGGGCAGGTTGAAGAGCCGGTGCATCGGCACTCCCAGGGCTTTGCCCACCAGGTCGTAGATGGCCATCTGCAGGCCGGCACCCAGGGAGTCGTCGCCGAGGAACTCGGCGGCGTTGCGCCCCTTCACCCGGGCGATGGCTGCGTCGCTGACCCGGCCCCAGGTGTAGTGCGGCATGGTCTCGCCGTAGCCGACGATATCGGGCGATTCGGTGGTGACGCGCAGTACCTCGCTGATGTCCCACTGGTACTGCTCGCGGGCGCACCACACCTGGCAGCGCGGGGTGAAGGGCACACATACGGTGATGCGTTCCACGTCCACGATCTTCAGCTTGAGCGACATGATCCCCTCCTCAATAGACAGACGGAAAGAGGCGCCGGATGTGGTCATACCCGGCGCCCCGCCTGCGTCGAGATGGCCCCTCAGGGCCTCAGAACTTGAACTGCACGCGCGCCATGAAGCGGTTGATGCTGATGTTGTCGTCGGCAAAGACAAAGTCGTGCTGGAAGCGCAGGCCGGCGCTCAGATGGTTGTTGAGCACCACGTCCACCCCGGCGCCGGGCACGATGCCGAACTTGGTCTCCCCCTCGTCCGGCGAGTAGAGTTCGGCGTCGAGGGAGAAGTAGTAGTTGATCGGCTCCATGTTGTAGGCGCTGCGCACCCCGCCGCTGAAGAGGTTGGTCTGCTGGTCCATGATTTGGCCGTAGCCAAATTGTAGACCCAGCCAGTCCTCGACCAGGTACCCGGCGTTGAAGCCGGCGATCAGATCGGTTTCGCTGTAGTTGAGGCCAAAGCTGCCTTTGGGTTCGATATCCACCTTGGCGGCCCCCAGGAACCCTTCCACGTAGAACTGGCCGGGGGTGCGGTGATAGGGGTACCCGCCTTTGCCGTATTCGCTGCCCGGAGGGCCATCGGTGCGGCCTGGCTCGGGTTCGGCGGCGCCGGCGGCAGCGGCCAGCGCCAGCAGCGCCATGGAGATCCATATCCAGCGGTTCATCATTCTGCTCCCTTTTTAGAACCCCACGCTCTTCTTCTTGAAGTGTTTGGCGATCTCTTTATGGTCGGTCCAGACGATCTCGGTGCTTTCGAGATTGGTCAGCTCAAAGGTGGTTTTGTAATAGGCCACCTTGTCCGGCCCCACCTGCTGGACGGTGGAGGTGATGACCCCGCCCAACAGGAACTGGGCACCCATCTGTTTGCCGGTGGCGACGGCCTGATTGGGGTCCACGTAGCCCGATTCGTTCTGGTACTGGCTTTCCTCGGCGATCTCGCGGCGGGCGGCCTTGTCCAAAAAGGTGAACTTGCCGCTGTGAATCAGGGCGGTCTTGATGTGGTCGTACAGGGCCTGGGTGTCGAGGTGTTCGGTGGTGCGGTTCTTAAAGGTTTCGAGGACGACCACCGGCTTTTCGGCCGAGGGGTTCTGCGTGACCCAGGTCTCCAGGGAAGAGACGATGTCCCTGGCGGTCAACTGCATGTCGTTCTGGTTCCAGTCGTCCCCCAGCATGCTGATCTCGGCCGGGTCCCCGTACTGGCCCCGGGTGAAGGCGCGGGGCGCACAGGCCGTGGTCAGGCTGGCGGCGAGCAGCACCACCCACATTGTTGTTCTCATGTAATGGACTCCTTTCTCTTTTCTCATTCCCACTCGCACTCGAAGTGCGAGCGGACCAGATGCCATTTGTCGGGCAAGAGGGCGTCCTGCCGGTAGAGCACCTGCAGGGTGCAGCCCTGCTGCAGCGAACTGGTCGGATAGTCGAACTCGAAGGTCTGCACCCCGGCCCGGTCGGTGGCGGGCATATCGGCTGACTTGTAGATGTCCGGCCGGGTGGAGGTGAAGACCAGGGCTTTTTTGTGTTCGTGGACCTTGAGCGGCACCCGCGCCTCGAAGGCCACCCGCCGCACCTGCTTGGGCAGCAGCATATCGGTGTTGTCCACCAGGGCGTCGCGCTGCCAGCGGCCGGCCAGCACCGATTGCAGATCGGCGAAGAAGACCCGCTCGCGGTCCCCGTCGGGGATGATCAGGTAGAGATACCCTTTGCGCGCCTGGTTCGAGACCCGATCCGCCCCGCCGGCGCCTTCGAAGTCTAGGGAGATCCGCAGATCCAGGGCGCGGTTGGGCGGCAGGGCGTGTAACGAGAGGGCAGTGATCACCGCCTCGGAGACCCCGGCCTGTTTGAGGCCGACCAGCGCGTCCACCGAGGCGTCGCAGGCGCAGCGGCGCTCCTCCAGCATCTTGATGATGGCCGCGTCGCTGAACTTGTTGGCGCTCAGTTGGCGGATATCGCCCAGGCTGAGGGGCAGCTGGTCTGACCGCTCGTAGAGTTTGGGCAGTTGGCCGCCGTCCCAGTCGACGATGTTGAACAGGTACCCCTCGTCCAGCACCTTCCTGGGCACTTGGCCGGGGCTGGCCGGGGCGGATTGCTGGGCTAGGGCGCTCAGGGCGCCCAGGGCCAGCAGCATGAGGGCGGTGCGGAAAGGTTTCATCTCGGGACTCCTCAGCGAAAGCTCCGGTAATTTAAGAAAAGGGTCTTGCCCGCCGCCACCTGCACCGCCGGGAAGACCTGGGTCTCCACGGTCTGTCCCCTGTGATCTAATAACTCCAGAGTCAGATCCACTGTTCCCGGAGGCAGGGAAAAACGCGCCAGGGAGACGCGCGAGGGCAACGACAGCCAGCTGCGGGTGTCGGCCGACTCGGTGGCAAAGCCGATCCAGTTGAAGAGCATCCCCAGGGCCTCGTTCTCCTTCTCCACCTTCTTGGTGAGCAGGTACTTGGACAGGGCCCGGGCCAGGGTCTTGGCCAGGATGGAGTTCTCCTTCTCCTGCAGGGTCTTGATGGCGATGGCGTCCAGGTCGGCCACCAGCACCCCCTGGGCCTGGCGGCCGCCCCCGCTGAGGCGGGTGCCGTGGATCTGGGAGGGCAGTTCCTGGTACACCGGCAGGGCCACCCGCAGCCAGTAATCCACCTCCCGGTAGAAGGGATGGGGATGGTAGTAGCGGTAACAGAGCTGGTCGGATAGGTTCCAGATCTCGTGGGTGTCGTCGTTTTTCAGCAGAGGGACCTGGACTTCGCGCTGGCCTTTGCGGGCGACGAAGCCCTGTTCGGCGAAAACCACCACCTGCCCGCTCCCTGAAGAGGCGAGTTTTGCCGGATCGATCTGGTAGCGTTCCAGATAGGCGTCGCGCTCCTCGGCAAAACCGAGGCGCCCTGCTAGGCGGGCCAGATCGAGGGGCAGGGTGGGGGGGAGCTGCAGGCCAAAAACCTGCTGGGCGGCCTGGTACCCCTGTTCGGCGTCTTTGTAGGAGATATACGCGTCGTTCCACTCGCCCTGCGCTTCGTAGAAGAGGCCGGTCATGTACTGGATGAAGGCGTCGTTCTTATAACTGAGTTTGTAGTCGGCGGCCTGGGCGTAGTCGGCCAGCCGGAGGTTGGCCTTGCGGCATTCGACCAGGGCGTCGTCGGGGAAACCCAGCGAGGCGTAGTTCAGGGCGCGGTAATAGTGGATATAGGCGCGCTCGAACTCCTCGCCGCTGTAGGGGATGACCGCGTCGTTGGTGACTAGGGAGGCCAACTGGCGCGAGACCGAGCGGGTGTAGAGTTCGTCGATGAGGGTTTCGGCCTTCTCGAATTCCTGATTGGACGCCGCGTACTGGCCCTGGTAGTGGAAGATCAGCCCCCGCTCCAGCCGGTAGAGGACTTTGTTGGTTTTGCCCTCGGGTTTTTCGAGGCGGGCCAGGGCGCCTTCGTAGTCGCGGCGTTCCAGGCGCTTGAGCGGGGCCCTCATCAGGCTGGAATAGCCGGCCGCGCAGCCGGCCAGCCCCAGCAGCAGGGCGGCCCAGATCCCGATTCTCCGCAGTCTGGCCATGGGTTTTGACCGGTTGGGGTTCTGCAAGTTCAATGCCCTGGGGCGGGCCTTTGTTCCCCGGCCGGCTGGTTGAAACGGGCCAGGGCCTGCACCTGGGCTTCCCAGAAGGCCGGCAGGGCGTCCCAGGGATTGGGCAGGGTGTCGTCGGTGAGGTAGAGCCAACCAGCCCCGGCACCCAGGGCTTTGGTCAGCACCGCAGCCATGGCGGCTTCGTCGGCCAGGTGGTAGGCCAGCACCGCCACCTGTGGGCCTTGCACTGGCGAGACCCAGGCCGGTGGCTGCCAATCCAGCAGGGAGGCCTTGGCCTGGTCGTTCTCAAAGAGCAGCAGGCAGGTGGCCGATTTGAGATAAACCTGGTCGGCGTCGGTGCCCGGGTTGAGCACCACCAGAGCCCCGGGGGCGCGTTTTTGTACATGTTGGCCGCAGGCCCGGTAATAGGCCAGGTGGGCGGTGGCGGTGTCGCCGGTGGTCTCGTCGAAGAAGATGCCGTCCAGGGGGTAGCGCTCGTAGTAGGCGTCCACCTCGGCCAGCACTTCCGGCAGCGGGCGCTGGGTGTAGCTGGTGTGCACATAACCGATCACCCGGCCCCCAGCGGCGTGCAGGGAATCGACGGCGCGGGCGTAGTCGGGGATACGCCTGGCGCCCGGGCCGCTGGCCGGGTTGAGGATGGCCACCAGGGGCACGCGGGGGGCTGCGGCGATCAACTCGTCCCAGTGGTTGGCCTGCGCGTCGTCCCAGGAGGGATAGAAGTACGCCGGCACCAGCAGGCCCGCCTCGCGGGCAGGGGCAGCGGAATTCAAGGCCAACGACAGGGCGAGAAAAACGCCGGCAATCCAGGTAGAGCGCATGGGCGGGTGCTTGATTGGAGGCGGGGCGAGTCTTACTATCAAGTCCACAATATACACATCCCGCAGGGTTATTTCACCTTGGGTCTATCCAAAATCCCCGGTGTAATTTTTGGGTAGACCCGTAGACTAGGTAACGCCATGGAGACCCACAATCCCACGGACCTGCCCCCCGAACTGCTCGATCCCGAAAGCAAGCCCCCGCCCCGCTCCCTGCTCGACCTCATCGAACTAAAAGTATTCGACCTCGAACTGGCCGCCTGGCTGGTGTCGCAGGTGGCGCGCGGTGCTTCGTTCATCGTCGGCTCAGGGCCTGGCGGGGTGGGCAAAACCACCACCATGCGCTCCCTGCTGGCCTTTGCCCCGGCCGACCGGCCCTTTGTGCGTGCGCTACCCGGCAAGGTGGCCGAGGTGGAGGGGCGCGCCAGTTGTGTGGTCACCGACGAGTTGAGCGACCATCCGCCGCCCACCTACCTATGGGGCCAGAACCTGCGCGACTTCTTCGCCCTCTCGCAGCAAGGGCACATGCTGGTGGGCAATATGCACGCCGATGACTTGGAGGAGACCCGCGCCCAGATCGTGGTGGCCAACCAGGTGCCCGAGGAACAGTTCAGGGCGGTAAATTTCTTTGCTTTTGTCCGGGTCGAGGGGGTGGCGCTGGGCCCCGGCCGGATCAAAGACGAGGTCTCCCGCCGCTTCATCAACGAGGTCCATTACTCCGATGGCCGCGCTGCCCATCAGGTGGTCTACACCCGCGAGGGCGGATTGATGGCCGGGGCGCCGCGCGAGGCGGCCCACGAGGCGCGCTGCCGGAGGTTTCTCGAAGAAACTCTGGGTGGCGCGGTGCGCCAGATCAACCCGGTGCGGCGCCTTTTCCTGGCGGAGGCCGTGTAGCCATGGACAAACCCAAGGTAGTGGTGGTGGGGTACGGATATGCGGGCCGCTGTTTCCACGCGTACCTGGTGGGCCTGGCCAGCCAGCTAGAGCTCTACGGGGTGGTCACCAGCCGGCCCGAGGCCCGGGCCCAGATCCAGTCCCAGTTGGGGGTGAAGACCTTCGCGCATTTTGCAGAGGTGCTGGCCGATCCGGCGGTAGACCTGGTGGTGCTGGCAACGCCCAACGATGTACACGCCCCCCAGGCCATCCAGGCCCTGGAGGCGGGCAAACACGTGGTCACCGACAAACCCATGTGCCTGAGCACGGCCGAGGCCGACGCCATGATCGCGGCCAGCCGCCGCACCGGCAAACTGCTGAGTGTGTTCCAGAACCGCCGCTGGGACGGGGATTTCCTCACGGTGCGCAAGGTGATGGAGGAGGGGCTGCTGGGCGAGGTCTTTTCTATGGAGCTGTGCTGGGCCCAGTACGGGGTGCCGCGCGGCTGGCGCAGCCAGCACCAGCACGGGGGCGGGAAGTTCATGGACCTGGGGGCGCATCTGCTCGACCAGGCCCTGCAATTGGTTCCCGGCCCGGTGGAGCGGGTCTATGCCCGGTTCTTCAATCGGGGCTGGGAGACCGACGTGGAGGACCACGCCCTCTGTTTGCTCAGCTTTGCCAACGGGGTGGAGGTGCAGATCAGCACCTCGTCCCTGGCGCGGCGGCCCAGGCCCCGCTGGTACGTGATGGGCACCAAGGGCACCCTGGTCAAGGAAGGCTTGGACCCCCAGGAGCGGGCCATGGTATCCGGCCAGATCGACGCGGCCCGCGAGGAGCCTGCCCACTATCCGCGCCTGTGGATCGAAAGCGCCGGACGGCCTGCGGAGTTGGTGCTGGAGACCCTGCCGGGCCGCTGGCGCTCCTTCTACGAGAACATCGCCGGGGCCATCAGCGATCCGGCCAAACTGGCGGTCACGCCCGAGAGTGTGCGGCGGGTGATGGCCCTCATCGAGGCGGCCCGCGCCTCGGCGGCCTCGGGGCAGGCGGTGCGGCCCGAGGGCGAGGCATGAGCCGCAAGCGCGCCGCCGACGGGATGGAGACCTCCTTTGCGGTGCGCACCTGCGACAGCCCTCTGAGTCTGGAGGAGTACCAGGGCCTGCCCAAACACCCGCTCTACCTGGTGCTCGACAACCTGCGCAGCGCCTTCAACGTGGGCTCGCTCTTCCGCACCGCCGATACCGCGCGCCTGGCCGGCCTACTCACCTGCGGATACACCGCCCATCCCCCCCATCCCAAGCTCGACAAGACCGCGCTGGGCACCCTGGCCTATATCCCCACCACCCATTTCGCCACCACCGTCGAGGCCGTCGAGTCCCTCAAGGCTCAGGGTATTGCGGTGTGGGGGCTGGAGACCACCTCGCAGAGCCGCAACCACACCGAGGTGCAGTATCCCCGTCCGTTGGGGCTGGTGCTGGGCAACGAAGCGCTGGGGGTGGAGCGGGAGGTGCTGGACGCTTGTGACGAGCTGGTGCAGATCCCCATGTACGGGTTCAAGAATTCGCTTAACGTGGCGGCAGCCGGCGCGGTGGTGGTCTTCGAGGTGCTGCGCCAGTGGGGGATTCAGGGAGAGGCGGTGTAGGGGGTTTTGAGATACTGGTCGGCCAGGTCGTGGCTCTGCCGGTAGTCGGGGCGGGCCTTCACCTGGCGGTAGGCCTGTATCGCCTCGGGGCGGCGGCCCTGCAGGTCCAGGCACATGCCGCGGTTGAGCGCGGCCAGGGCCACGTAGTTGTGGTCGCCCTCCAGTCCCTGGCCCAGGCTGTCGGCCGTGGCAAAGAAGTCGAGGGCCTGGTCCAACTGGCGGCGGCGGAAGGCGTCCCGGCCCAGGTAGTAGCGGGCCTCCAGCTGGCCGCGGCGGTGGTACCCGACCTGGCCAACCTGGCTGCGGCGGATTACCTCGGCGTACAGGGCGGTGCCCTGGTCCCAGGCGCCCAGGGAGATCATGGAGCGGGCGGTGTGGCGGTGGAAGAGGGCGTTGTCCGGGTACCGCTGGTGTAACTGCTGGAAGTACTCGCAGGCCTGCCGGTCGTCCTCCTCGAAGACCCGGTGGATCTGGGCCAGGAAGTAGGCGGCCTCGGTACGGGCGTAGTACCCTTCCCGGGCCACGGTCTGTAATTGCTGCAGGCCCCGCTCTTTGTCCCCCCGCTTCATCATCCAGACAATGGGTTTGACGATGGGGTAGCGCTCGGGCATGGCCTCGACGAAATAATCGTAGATCCCCCAGGCAAAGAGCACGTCCTTGTTGGCCGGGTCGAGCTGGCGGATCTGGTCCAGCAGGGGCAGGCATCTGAGCCCATCGGCGGCGGCTTGCAGAAAGTCGTGGCGGTCGCCCCGCAGCCTGCCGCGGAAGCCGATGGCTCCGCCCTTGCACATCAGGGCGTCGAAATCGCCCGGGCGCTGGGCCAGGCGCTGGTCGCAGACTTGGATGCATCGTTCCAGCAGGGCGTAGAAGGCCTCGTCGTGGCGGGTATCGTCCAGGTCCACCAACACCCGCCACCAGGTGACCATGGCCAAAAAGAAAAATCCCACCGGGTTATCGGGTTCAGCGGCGACGATCCGGGCGAAATAGCGGTCGGCCTCATCGAAGTGCAACTGGTAGATCAAGTCGAGACCCTGCTGCAGGCGCGGATCATCGGCCTGCAGGGTGTGGGGTGGTTCCTGGGCTGCCAGGGGGGCGTACAGCACCAGGCAGAGCAGGAACAGTGGGATCACTTCGCGCCCTGGGCGTGGCGGCGCAGGTAGGCGAGGATCTCCTGCTCCTCGGCGGGGGAGGGTAGGGGGGAACCCTGGCGGCGCATCAGCTCCATCATGCGTTTGTTCTGCAGCTCCCAGTACTGGGTGCCCCCGCGTTTGGGCGGAATGGGGTCGTGGCAGCCCTTGCCCGAGCAGTACTGGACGTAGAGCTGGGCCGGCCGGCTTTCTGGTTCGGGCAGCTTGGAGCCGCAGCCGCAGGCAAGCAACAGGCCGGCGGCGGCGAACAGGTGGAGCAGCAGTCTGGGCATGGGCAAATGGAGGTATGGGTGGTGGTGGTGCGTCGGGGGCCACGCCGACTTTCTCAAGGCAGGGCCTTTGCCACGAACACCAGCGAGGGTTAAAATATAACGATATGGAACACGATGTCATCGTCATCGGCGGGGGATCGGCCGGGTACGCGGCGGCGCGCACGGCCGCCGCAGCCGGGGCCCGGGTGACCATCGTGGACCAGGGGCCGCTGGGCGGGCTGTGTATCCTGCGCGGCTGTATGCCCAGCAAGGCCATCCTGCGCTCGGCCGAGGTGATGGGACTGATGCGGCGGGCCGCCGAGTTTGGCTTGGCCCCGGTGCAGGCGCGGGCGGACCTGAGCGCCATCGTCGCCCGCAAGGAAAGGCTGGTCCGCGAGTTCGCCGAGTACCGCATCGGGCAGTTGCGGGACCCGCGCTTCACCCTCTACGAGGAGCCGGCCCGCTTCCTCTCGCCCCACCAGTTGCAGGTGGGGGCGCGGGTGCTGCAGGCCAGACACTTCATCATCGCCACCGGCTCCGTGGTCGGCCACCTGCCCCTGCCCGGATTGGACCAGACCGGGTACATTACCAGCGACCAGGCCCTCGAACTGCGCCAGCAGCCCGCCTCCATGCTGGTGCTGGGCGGCGGGGCCGTGGCCCTGGAGCTGGCCCAGTTCTTCCAGCGCATCGGCACCCGCGTCACCCTCATCCAGCGCCACCACCACGTGCTGTCATGGACCGACGAGGACCTGGCCCGGCCCGTGGAGGAACACTTCAGGGAAGAGGGTATGGAGGTGTACACCGGCACCCAGCTCCACCGCTTCAGCCGCCAGGACGGGTTGCGCATGGCCCACTTCTCCCATTGCGGCCAGGAGCGCAGCGCCAGCGCCGAGGTGATCCTGCAGGCCCTGGGGCGGCGGCCCAACGTCGACGGGCTGGGCCTGGAGGCGGCGGGGGTGCGGCTGGAGCAGGGCGCCATCCACGTCGATGAGCAAATGCGCACCAGCCAGCCGCACATCTTTGCGGTGGGGGACGTGAACGGGCTGCAGGAGATCGTCCACGTGGCCATCCACCAGGGCGAAGTGGCCGGGCACAACGCGGCCCGGCCTTCGGTGCCGGCCCTCAAGGTGGACCCGCACCAGTCCTCGCTGCAGGTGGTGTTCACCGACCCGCAGGTGGCCAGCATGGGCCTGACGGAGAAGGCCTGCCAGGCCGAGGATATTCCCTACCTGGCGGCCTCCTACCCCTTTGCCGACCACGGCAAGGCCCTGTGCCACGGCTCACCGCACGGGCTGGTCAAACTCCTGTGCCGGCCGCGCACCGGCGAGGTGCTCGGCGGGCACATCACCGGGGCTGAGGGAGGCGAGCTGATCCACGAGCTGGTCGCCCTCATGCACTTTGGCGGCACGGTACACGACCTGCTGCGTATGCCGCACTACCACCCCACCCTCGCCGAGATCGCCACCTATCCGGCCGAGGAACTGGCCAGCCAGCTCGGGTAGCGCGTCCTTCCCTACCCAGCCGCTCCCCGAGAAAGGCTTCCGGGGTCATCTCCCCGCCGCTGCATTGTTCCCCACCAGTTCTGGTTTGGAGGTGCGCCCCAGCAGCGCCGGCACCTCGAAGCGCATTTCCTCCACTACATATAGACCATCGGCCCCAGGCTCAGGGCCAGGAAGAGGGGGAAACCGCACTACGAGCCGTGTTCAGAGCGGATTTTCGAGGCTGCCGTCCGGGCGATAGATCCCGTATTTCCAGGCGGTTTCGATCAGGGCGTGTATGTTGGCGGGTGGGGTATCATACCCCAGGGCGCAGCCGGGGCCCAGGATGAATTCGCCACCGGGGGCCAGCAGTTCGAGGGCCTCGCCAGCCACATCCTCGACCTCGCCGGGGTTGGCCCGCCAGAGCAGTTCCGGATTGACCGGTCCCAGCAGGGTCGCTTTGCCGCGCAATACCTCCTTGGCCCGGTGCAGGTCGGTCTTATAGTCCAGTTCGAGGATGGGGGCGCCGGTGGCGACCATCTGTTCGAGGATGGGGGTGGCGTCGCCGCAGATGTGCAGGGCGGCCGGAAAGTCGGGCTGGCTCACCGCCTGGATGAAGCGCCGCTCGTAGGGCTGCTCGATGCTGCGGTAGAGCTCGGGGCTGAGCAGGGAAACCCCCAGGCCGCCGGTGGCGGTGCCGTGAGCGCCGGCCTCCCTGAGGGCCAGGGCATAGCGGGTCTGCACCCGGACGCAGAAGTCGAGCACTTTATGGATGAGTTCGGGCTGTTCGAAGAGGGCCAGGTCGAGCACGAAACGCTCGTACCCGCGCAGGGCCAGGGCCAGGGCGCCGGGTCCCTGGTCGGCCCGGCCCATGATGAAGACCCGGTCGCCCAGTTCCCGGACCAGGATGCGCACAGCCTTGAGCACCTCGCTCATCGGTGGAGTGGTGAAGGGGTCGGGCACCTCGAGCTGGTCGATGCGGTGCAGGCCCTCGGCCAGGATGTGCTGGGCCACCCGCGGCGGGCCATCGTCGAAGTACTCCACCCCGCAGCCGCAGGCCTGGGCTTCGGCCACCACCCCGTTCTCCACCATCAGCATGTCCTGGCCGAAATCCTTCCAGAACCGGAGCTGGGCCTCGGCCAGCAACTCGCCGTCCTGCAGCGCCCGCGCCATGGGCAGGCCGGCGTAATGCACGGTGGCCAGGAAGTTGTGCAGATCCACCGGCACCCGGTCGGGGATCTGGTGGCGGATGACCGCTTGGCAGCGTTCGCGGGAGGTCATGCGGGAGAGGGCCATCGTGTAGTTCCTGGGATCTCTCCCCGCCGCCCGGGGTGCGGCGGGGAGGGGGATCTCAGTCGTAGTATTCCTGGCCCAGGTGGGTGATCAGGTCCTCGCCCATGAGGAAGCGCAGGGTGTTTTTCAGCTTCATCGACTGGATGAAGAGATCGTGCTCGGGATAGAGGCCCGGGGCGGTCATCGGGCTCTTGAAGAAGAAGGAGAGCCACTCCTGGATGCCCTTCCAGCCGGCGCGCTGGGCCAGGTCGCTGAAGAGCACCAGGTCGAGGACCAGCGGGGCGGCCAGGATGCTGTCGCGGCAGAGGAAATCCACCTTGATCTGCATGGGGTACCCCAGCCAGCCGAAGATGTCGATGTTGTCCCAGCCTTCCTTCTCGTCGCCGCGGGGCGGATAGTAGTTGATGCGCACCTTGTGGTACACGTCGCCGTAGAGTGCCGGGTAGAGGTGGGGCTGGAGGATCTCCTCCAGCACCCCGAGTTTGCTCTCCTCCTTGGTCTTGAAGGAGTCGGGGTCATCGAGGATCTCGCCGTCGCGGTTGCCCAGGATATTGGTGGAGTACCAGCCCCGCAGGCCGAGCATGCGCGCCTTGAAGGCCGGAGCCAGCACGGTCTTCATCAGGGTCTGGCCGGTCTTGAAGTCCTTGCCGCAGATGGGGGCGTTGTGGCGTTTGGCCAGTTCCTGCATCGCCGGGAAGTCCACCGTCAGGTTGGGGGCCCCGTTGATGAAGGGGATGCCCTCGGTGAGGGCGACGTAGGCGTAGATCATGCTGGGGGCGATGCCCTCGTGGTTGTCCTTGAGGCCCTGCTCGAAGGCCTCGACGGTCTGGTGTACTGCCTTGGGCTCGAGGAAGATCTCGGTGCTGCCGCACCAGATCATCACCAGCCGCTCCACTCTGTTGTCGGCCTTGAAGCGGTGGATGTCCTCGCGCACCTGCTGGGCCAGATCCCACTTGGTCTTGCCGGTCTTGATGTGCGAGCCTTCGAGCCGGCGCACGTAGTTGCGGTCGAAGGCTGCCTTCCAGGGTTTGATTGCCGTCAGCGGTTCTTTGAGGGCGTTGAGGGTATCCTTCTGCAGCACCCCGGCGTGGGTGGCGGCTTCGTAGACGTTGTCGGGGAATACGTCCCAGCCGCCGAAGACCAGGTCGTCGAGGCCGGCCAGGGGTACGAAGTCCTTGATCATGGGGGTGCGGTTGTCGGTGCGCTTGCCCAGGCGGATGGTGCCCATCTGGGTGATGGAGCCGATGGGCTGGCCCAGGCCGGCTTTGACGGCTTCGACGCCGGCGATAAAGGTGGTGGCCACCGCGCCCATGCCGGGCATGAGTACGCCCAGTTTGCCGGTGGCTTTCGCGAGTTTGTCGGGCTTATTCATAGATAGGTTTCCGCGTTTAAGGGTGATCTGGTTCGGCACACCCCTAAAGATAGCCGGGGGTATTCATTATACAAATGAATAATTGTTATATTATTCATAGATATTAGCTATGGATGATCTAATGTGGAGGCACCGATGAATCTGCAACATGTGCGCTACTTCCTGGCGGTGACGCGCGCCGGCGGCTTCACCCAGGCGGCCCGCGCCCTGCACGTCACCCAGCCCACGGTCAGTAGCGGCATCGCCGAGTTAGAGCGCCACCTGGGAGTGAGGCTCTTCAACCGCAATGGCCGCAGCGTCGAACTGACCATCGAGGGGCGCACCTTCTTGGGTTATGCCCTGCAACTGGAGGACGTGCTCGTCGAGTTAGAGGATCACCTGCACCGGCCGGGGGTGCCGGCCGGCGAGGGTTTCCGCTTCGGGGCCATCGACGCGGCGGTGATCTACCTGTTGCCCGAGTTGCTCAAGGCCTACCTGCACGACTGGCCCCAGGTGGATCTGGCCATTCAGGTGGCCCCTTCGCGGTATCTGGTCGAGGAGTTGCTGGTCAACCGCTCGGAGTTCGCGCTGGTCTCCTTGCCCTTTGAACACCCCCGGGTCCAGACCCTGGTGCTGCTCAACGACGCCATGCCCCTGGTGGTGGGCGCCGAGCACCCCTTTGCCGGGCGGGCGCGGGTGCGGCCAGACGAGGTGGTGCGGGAGCCGCTCATCCTCTTCCACGCCGATTCGGTGTCGCGCAAGATCGTCGATGAGCACTTTGCCGAGTTGGGGCTGGCCCCGCGGGTGGTGATGGAGATGCGCAGTCCCGAGGCCATGCGCAAGCTGGTGGAGGCCGGGGTGGGTATCTCCTTTCTGCCGCGTATGGTGGTGGAGGAGGCGCTGGTTTCCGGGGTGCTGAAAGAGGTGTCGGTGCGGGGCATGAAGTTCGACCGGCAGATCGGGTTGGCCTGGCGGCGGGGCCGCCATTTCGGGCCGGCGATCCGGCATCTGTTCGAAGCCATCCTCTCTCGGTACGGCAAGCTGGGCGCGTGGAAGGAGCAGTTGAAGAGTTAGCGGCGCAGGGAAAGGTGCAGCACCGGCAGGGGTGCTGTTTTTCCCGGTACAGGCGGGGCGGCGAAGAAGGTGTCGGCGCGTTGGAGCAGGTCGATCAAGTCCATGCCGAGGTGTTGCGGGTGTGCGGCCGCCACCTCCGCCAGCAGCGCCCTGCTGCTGCGGGCGAGTGTGTCCATGCCGCGCTGGTTGCCCTGGTGCCATTTGATCAGGGCGGCAGCTAGCTGCACCAAGCCCTGCAGGTGGTGCCGACTCGCCGGGGCCGACACCTTCCAGGGGCTCTCCCAGGCTTCGTGGGCTTCCCACCAATAGGCGTTGTTGAACAGGTCCACGCCGGCCAGGTAGGCGCGGTGGGTGGGCCAGCTTTCCGCAGTGAGGGGCAGATCTACACTGGGGAGGGCAAAGCGGTGGCCCTGGGGATGGGTGCGCGGATGGGGGGTCTGGCCGGGCAGATGGCGGTATGGGGGGAATTCGAGGTCGGGCAGGTAGCGCGGGTAGGAGGGGGCAGCGGGCGAAGGCATGGTCTGGCGGCAGCGGTTTCGGGGATGAGGGGAGTAAGAGTTCCTTGTATACTGCTCAAATGTATAGTATATTTGAAGTGCTTCTGCTGCTGCCCTCAACCCTTTGCCTGGAGGCGATTCCAAGTATGGCCAGAGTCAGCACCTACCTCAATTTCCCCCGTTCCACCGAAGCGGCGTTCCTCTTCTACAAGTCGGTCTTTGGGACCGAGTTCTCCGCTCCCATCCACCGCTTCAGCGAGATCCCGCCCTCCCCCGACCAGCCGCCCTTGGCCGAAGCCGACAAAAGCCTGGTGATGCACGTCGAGCTTCCCATCCTCGGCGGGCATGTGCTGATGGGCACCGACGCCCCCGAATCCATGGGATTCACGGTCAAACCGGGCAACAATATGTACATCAACCTCGAACCGGACACCCGCGCCGAAACCGACCGCCTCTTCGCCGCCCTGTCGGCTGGGGGCAAGGTCGAGATGGCGCTCCAGGAGATGTTCTGGGGCGGGTACTTCGGCAGTCTGGTCGACCAGTTCGGCGTGCTCTGGATGCTCAATTGCAACAACAAGAGCTGAGGGATACCTCGGGATCACCAACTGTAACGACGGCAGGGGCGCGGCGGGGCTGAATCGGGGTGTGGCGCTGCGCTGACCGCCTTCAGGCCGCCAGTGAATCGGTCTGGTCGGCCAAAGCCAGCAGCCGCTCCTCCACCTGGCCGGTTTCTTTGAGCGCCGCCAGTTCGGCGCGCAGCGCCGAGGCACCGGGCAGCCCCCGGAAATATCCCGAGAAGTGGCGGCGCATGCCCGCCAGAGCCGCATGGCTTCCTTTGCGGGCAGTGGCCAGGCGCAGGTGCTCCAGGCACAGCGAGGCCCGCTCCGCCAGGGAGGGATCGGGCAGGAGCTGGCTGGTCTCCAGATAGTGCCGGGTCTGGCGGAAGATCCAGGGGTTCTGGATGGCGCCCCGGCCGATCATCACCCCGTCGCAGCCGGTCTCGGCAAAAGCGCGCTGCACGTCTTGGGGCGCAACCACGTCGCCGTTGAGGATCACGGGCATGGCCACGGCCTCCTTGACCCGGGGAATCCACGCGTAGTCCACTGCGCCCTGGTGCCCCTGGGCGCGGGTGCGGCAATGGATGGTGAGGGCCCGCACACCCAGGTCTTCGAGCATGCGGGCCACCTCGACGATGCGAATGCTTTCCGCGTCCCAGCCCAGGCGGGTTTTGACGGTGACCGGCAGGTGGGTGGAGCGCACCACCCGCGCCACCACCTCGCGCATGCGGGGCAAATCGCGCAAGAGGCCGGCCCCTGCTCCGCGCAGGGCCACATCGCTGACCCAGCAGCCGCAGTTGATGTCGATCAGGTCCGGGTTATGGGCGGTGGCGATCTGGGCGGCCTGTTCCATCGACAGCTCGGTCGCCCCGTAGAGCTGGATACCCAGGGGCCGCTCCTCTTCGAGGAATTCCAGCTTCTGGTGGGCGCGGCGGGCCTGGCGGATCAGGCCCTCGGCGTTGACGAACTCGGTGTAGACGATGTCGGCCCCCAGCCGCCGGCACAGGGAGCGGAAGGGCAGGTCGGTAACGTCCTCCATGGGGGCCAGCAGCAGGCCGGGGCTGACCTGGATGGGGCCGATTTTCAGGATAGCCATGATGACCAGACAACGAGGGGCAGGTCCCAGACCTGCCCCTCGCGCTATTTTGCGAAGGACCCGGGCAGGGCCTTCATCAGCCGCACCTCGCGCCGGCGGATGGTGGGCCGCAGTTCGCCGACGATCTTCTGCCATTCCGGGCTGCCGTAGTACTCGGCGATGGCCTTGTCGCGTGCCTTGGCATTGGCAAAGGAGCGGATCCAGAGGAACTCGTCCTCTTTCTCGCTGTTCTCCCAGGCGGCCACAAAGGTGACCCCGTATTTCTTCATAAAACGGCGGGCCTTCTTGAAACCTTCGAGGAAGGTCTTCTTTTTGCCGGGATGGAAGCGGTAGATCCTCAGTTCGTAGAGCATTTCCGGGGCTCCTTGGGGTGTGGGGTTGGTGGTTGGTTACCTAGAGGACTTGAGCAATTCGCCGAGTTTCTCGAGCTCCTCGCCGTAGAGGCTCCAGTCGCCGCGCCGCTGCGCCTCGATGGCGCGGTCGAAATGGGTCCTGGCCTGCAGCAGGACCTCGGAGCTGACCGCCGGTGTGGAAGCAGTGCCCGGGGTGGTCGGTCTGCCCAGGGTGTCTGCGGCGCCCGATTCTCCCGGGGCGGTGACCCGCCCGCCGAACACGGAGGCCAATGCTTCGTCGAGGGTCTCCTCCATGGCGATGTGGTTCTCGTAGGCCACGATCACCCGTTTCAGTTCGGGGATCTTGCCGCCTTCGGCCCGCAGGTAGATGGGCTGGATGTAGATGAGCGACTCCTCGATGGGGATGACCAGCAGGTTGCCCCTGATCACCTCGGAACCGCGCTGGTCCCACAGGGAGATCTGGCGGGAGATCTCCGCATCCTGGCTGATGCGGTTGGTGATCTGCGCCGGGCCGAAGATCAGCTTCTGTTTGGGGAAGCGGTACACCACCAGCTGCCCGTAGAGGTCGCCGTCGTTGCGGGCCACCATCCAGGCCGCCAGGTTGTCCTTGCCGCGGGGGGTGAAGGGAATCATCAGGATGTACTCTTCTCGGGTTTCCCCAGGCAGTTTCATGATCATGTGCCGGCCCATCAGTTCGGCGTGATTGTCGCCGGCGGCTCCGGGCAGCTGCCACTGGTCTTCCTTGTTGTAGAAGATCTGGGTCTCGCCCATGTGGTAGACGGTATACAGCGCCGTCTGATAGTCGAAGAGCATTTCGGGGTAGCGGATGTGGGCGCGCAGGTCCTCGTCCATCTCGCTCAGCGGCACGAAGGAACCGCCAAAGATCCGGGCGTAGGTGGCGATCACTGGGTCCTGCTCGTCGGCCAGGTAAAAGGTCATCTTGCCGTCGTAGGCGTCGACCACCACCTTGACCGAATTCCGGATATAGTTGAGGCGGCTGCCGGGCAGCGAACTGAAGCGGTCCCGGACCAGTTCGGCGTACGGGTAGCGGTCGGAGGTGGTGTACGCGTCGCAGATCCATTTGAGTTCGCCGTTGCGGGTGACCACCATGTAGGGGTCGCGGTCCAGATGCAGGAAGGGCAGGGCCCGGCGGACCCGCTCGGCGACGTTGCGGTAGTACATCACCCGCGAGTTGTTGGTGATGTCGTCGGAGAGCAGGAGCTTGAGCGATTTGAAGCGCAGGGCAAAGAGGACCTTGCGGAAGAAGGACTGGACTGGCACCCCGCCGCTGCCCGCGTATTCGGCGAAGACGTTCTCCTCACCCGAGGGGTAGTCGAACTCCTTGGCCTCGGTCTTGACTGCCACCCAGTCGTTGGCCAGTTCCCCGTAGTAGATCTCCGGGCGTTTCACCGCCAGGGTGGGAATACTCGACGAGGGCGGCAGATCCTTGACGAAGAGCACCGGCAGGCCTTCGGCGGTCACCTCGTTGACCGGCCCCAGGGTGAGGCCAAAGCCGTGGGTGAAGGTCAGGTGTTCGTTGATAAAGGTGCGCTGGGGCAGGCTGGCGACATTGAGTTCGCGGGGCGAGAGCAGCACTTGGCGGTAGTCGCCATTGAGATGGTAGCGGTCGTTGTCGACGGAGACAAAATCGTAGTAGGTGCGGATTTCCTGCAATTGCCCAAAGGTGTCGAGCAGGGGTTCGCGGTCCCACAGCCGCACGTTGCGGATGGTGGATTGATTGTTGTTGATGTCGGCCATGGTGAGCACGGCCTCGCCACCGAGGTTGCGCTCGACGATGCGGTCCAGGCCGAAAGACTGCTGGGTGGCGTCGATGTGGTATTTGATGTACGGGCTTTCCTTGACCAGTTCGTTGGGGGCGACCACGAACTTCTGCAATAGCGCCGGGTAAGCCCAGCCGCCCGCCACGGCGGCCACCACGTAGAGGGCCAGGGTCAGGGGGATGAGGTGTTTGCTGGGCCTGAAGAGGTCGGTCAGGACTAATACCGCTGCTGCTGCCGCCAGGAATACCTGTAGTTGCAGGAAAGGCAGGGTGGCGTGTAAGTCGGTGTAGCTGGCCCCGGTGAAGGGCCCGGTGGAGCTGTAGAGCAGGGAGGGGATGTTGACGGCGTGGATCTTGAAACTGGTCAGCGCGAAGAGCAACGCGGCGAGCGCCGACAGGTGAGCCCGGGCGCGTTTGTCGAGCACCAGGGACTGCAACAGGCCCGCCTCCGGGTGCGGCTGTTTCAGGGTGATGGCGCCCCGCAGCACATAGGTGCCGGCGGCGGCGGCCAGCGAGGTGATCAGCAGCCAGAGCCCCAGCGCCACCGCCAGCTGCATAAAGGGCAGGGTAAAGAAATAGAAGCCGATATCGCGGCCCAAGACCGGGTCGCTGATCCCAAAAGGCACGGCATTGACGTATAACAAAATGGCTTCCCAGTTGCTGCCGCCGATCAGACCGTTGAGCAGACCCAGGACGATCGCCACCGGGAGGGCGAAGGTCTGGATGTAGCGTTCCAGGTTCAGCACCCGCACCCGGTTGGCTTCTCCCTCCCGCACCCGGATGATCAGCGGCCGGGCGGTCACCAGGCTGCGGGCCACCCAGATATTGGCGTAGATGAAGGCGGCGCTGACCGCGCCCGTGGTCAGGCCCCAGAAGAATTTGGCGCTGAGCATGGTGGAGTAGATGCCGGCAAAACCGATCTCCTCGAACCAGTACCAGTCGGTCAGCAGTTGGACCAGTTCGGGCACCAAATAGAAAAGCAGCAGCGCACCGCCGGAGGCGAGGTAGGAGAAGAATTTCCGCGAGGGCCTAAACGGGAACTGAGTCATGGGGGGAATTTCCTCTTTCCTCCGCGCAACAGTAGGCCGCGGTATCGGTGACCACGAAGTCCATGGGGATGTCGTGGGTTTCTGTGGGCAGTTCGTCGAGGATCAGTTGGCGGTAGATCAGGCCGACCTTGGGCGCAGCGACCCGGGACAGGAAGCGGTCGTAGTACCCCCCGCCCAATCCGAGCCGGTTGCCGCGCCGGTCAAAGGCCAGGCCAGGCACCACCACCAAGTCGATGCGGGCCAGGTCCTCCAGCCAGGAGAGGTGGTCCGGGGTCGGTTCAAAGAGCCCCCAGCGGCCCGGCTGCAACTGGGTCAGATCCTGGATCAGGGCATGTTTCAAGATTCGGGTGCCCGGCCGCACCACGGGCACCGCCACCTCCTTGCCGCCTGCCAGGCACTGGCGGATAGGCCCGGAGGTCTCCACCTCGTTGTCCTTGCTGGCGGCGTATATGTGGAGCAGGCGGGCGCGCTGGTAAACCTCGAGCTGCTGCAGGCCTTCGGCCATGGCGGTGCTGGCGGCGGCCACCTGGGCCGGGGTGAGGGCCTTTCTGAGGGCCAGGCAGCGGGCGCGCAGATGCGCTTTGGTGTTCGGAGGCGAGCAGGTCACTGGCGGGCATAATACAGGGCGGCTGGGCCGGTGTCAAGGCGGCGGCTCGGCTGGCCGCGGCGGCTTGACTTATCCGGGGGCAGCCTGTAGATTGGGCAACGGCTATGGCCTCCTACCTAAGAATCTGATGTCCACACCCGCGCTCGCCAAACCGCTGGACCCCCAGGAAGACGCCCGCATCCAGCAGGAACTCAAGGCCCAGGGCAATCTGCCCCGGCATATCGCCATCATCATGGACGGCGACCGGCGCTGGGCCGCTGAGCGCCACCTGCCCCGGACCGAGGGGCATCGTTTTGCCCGCGAGTCGGTGCGCGACATCGTCCGTGCCTGCGGCCAGCTGCAGGTCGAGGTGCTCACCCTCTACACCTTCTCCACCGAGAACTGGAACCGCTCCCGGCTCGAGGTCCAGGCCCTGATGCGCTGGTTGCGCGAGGTGCTGCGCGAGGAAACGGCCGAGCTGGATAAGAACAACGTGCGCCTCAACGCCATCGGCCGCCTCGAAGGGCTGCCCAAGTCAGTGCAGCAGGCCCTGCACAAATCCCTGGACCAGACCGCCGGCAACACCGGCCTGCTGCTCAACCTGGCCCTCAATTACGGGGGCCGCAGCGAGCTGGTGGACGCCTTCCGCACCCTGGCGGCCCAGGTCAAACACGGGCAGCTCAAGGCCGAGGAGATCGACGAGACCCACATCGCCAAGGCGCTCTACACCGCCGGGATGCCCGATCCGGACCTGCTGATCCGCTCCAGCGGCGAGATGCGGCTGAGCAACTTTCTCACCTGGCAAAGTGTGTACACCGAGTTGTGGGTCACCCCCATCTACTGGCCGGATTTCCGCCGGCAGCACCTGTACGAAGCCATCCACTCCTACCAACAGCGCCAGCGGCGTTTCGGCGGAGCCTGAGGCGCCGATGGGCGCCCGCTCCAATCTGGCCCTGCGGGTCCTCTCCGCCGGTGTTTTTGTGCCGGCCATCTTTACCCTCAGCTGGATGGGGGGCAAGGCCCTGCTGGCCTTGGTCCTGGCCATCGTGGGGCGCGCCTCCTGGGAGTTCTACCACCTGGCCCAGGGAGCCGGCCACCGCCCCATGGCCTGGCTGGGCACTGCCCTCTCCCTGGGGCTGAGCCTGTATCTGTACCTGCGGGGACCCGTACAGCTCGACTTGGTGCTGGGGGCGGCCCTGATCCTGTGCCTGCTGGCTGCCCTGCGCCGCGGGGTGGAGGGGTACGGTAACCGGGTGTGGTGGACGCTGGGTGGGATAGTGTACCTGGGTCTGCTGGGCAGCGCTCCGCTGCTTATCCTCCGCCAGGTCGGCCAGGAAGAGGCCGGGTGGTTGCTCATCGCCCTGTTCTGCTGTATCTGGCTGACCGACAGCGCCGCCTATTTCTGCGGCCGGTTCTGGGGCAAACGCAAACTGGCGCCTGCCATCAGCCCGGCCAAAACCGTGGCCGGCTTCATCGGCGGGACCTGCGGCGGGCTGGTGCCCCTGGTCCTCTCGCCCTATATCCCCTTCCTCGGTCCCGGCGAGCTGGCCGGCCTGCTAGTGCTGGCCAGCCTGGCCGGACAGGGTGGGGATCTGGTCGAATCGGCCCTCAAACGCGATCTGGGGGTCAAGGACGCCCCGGCCCTGATTCCGGGGCACGGGGGCATGCTCGACCGTTTTGATTCCTACTTGTTTTCCTTTCCCGTCGCTTATATTTATCTCGACCTCCTAGCCGCTGCCTCCTGAAAACATGGAATATATCAGCACACTGCTCTATTTCATCGTCGCCCTGGGCGTACTGGTTTTTGTGCATGAGCTGGGCCATTTCCTGGTGGCCAAGAAAGCCGGCATCCGGGTGGAACGCTTCTCCCTGGGGTATCCGCCCAAGATGTTCGGGGTCACTGTGGGGGAGACCGAATACTGTATCTCCTGGATTCCCTTTGGCGGGTACGTGAAGGTGGCGGGTATGGCCGATGTGGGCACCGCCGACACCACCGGCCAACCCTGGGAATTCCCCTCCAAGCCCATCTGGGTGCGCATGGCGGTGATCGCCGCCGGCCCCTTCATGAACTTTGCCTTTGCTTTTGTCGCCTTCCTGGGGTTGTTCATCGCCTACGGCATCGACACCTACGAAACCACTGCGGTGTTGCCGGCCGAGAACTCGCCGGCGGCCCAGGCCGGCATCCTGCGGGGGGACCAGGTGCTGCAGGTGGCGGGCCAGCCGGTGGGCAACGAACACCAGTTGCGCCAGGCCCTCAAGGCCGCTCACCAGCGCGAGGTGGTGCTCGAACTGAGACGCGGCGATCAGACCCTGCAGTTGTCGCTGCCGGCCACGGACCAGGAGAACTACGGCCTGGACCCGCTGTTGCTGACCATCGTGGGCCAGGTGGTGCCCGATATGCCGGCCGCCCAGGTGGGCCTGCAGCCGGGGGACCGGATCGTCAGCGTGGCCGGGCAGCCGGTGGCGGACTGGGAACAGATGAAGGAGCAGATCAGCAGCCATCCCGGCCAAACCATCCAGCTCGAATGGGAGCGGAACGGCGAACGCCTGCAGTCACAGATCACCCCCGTCGCCCACACCGAGGGCGACAAAAGCGTGGGGCAGATCGGCATCGCCCCCAAGGTATCGCAGACAAGGGTGGGCATGGGCGAGGCCCTGCGGCTGAGCGGCCGGGTGCTGTACAACTCCTCCTGGATGATCCTCGATTTCATCCGCCAGCTTGTCCAGGGCGACCGCTCCACCGAGGAGTTGGGCGGGCCGCTGCGCATCGCCCAGATGGCCGGCCAGACCGGCGAGCAGGGGCTCAAGTCCTTTTTCAGCTTCCTGGCCATGCTCAGCGTCAACCTGGCGATCATCAACCTGCTGCCCATCCCGGTGCTGGACGGGGGGCTCCTGACCTTCCTCACCCTCGAAGCCATCCGCCGCCGGCCCCTGACGGTGCGCCAGCAGCAGTTGTTCCAGCAGGTGGGTCTGGCGATCATGCTCTTCATCATGGTACTGGTCACCTTCAACGATCTGAACCAGATGGTGTTCCACCGCATCATGGGGTTGTTCGA
>SXGU01067261.1_pt1 | contig 25963 bp, 24 predicted proteins | sample 3174531 | NCBI WGS metagenome assembly SXGU01 (sample SAMN11356863, study PRJNA531348) | freshwater metagenome | isolation source: freshwater sample F1-140 | place: China: Fuxian Lake, Yuxi | collected 2017-12-25
CGGCGGACGTCGCGACCGTTATTAATTTATTCATTTTTTGATTCGACGGCGGGATCCGTCAACGCGGGTCCCGCTTTTTTGTCGTTATTGCGTCGATATTTGGCGAACTCATGGAAGAACACATCGAGGTTGAAGGTAAGATCATTGCTGTCTTGGCAGGCACAATGTTCCGGGTGGAACTAGATAATAAACACGTCGTGCTTGCGACCATTTCCGGGAAAATGCGCAAGCGATTCGTCCGACTGAACCTGGGAGATCGGGTGAAGATGGATATGAGCCCGTACGACTTGCACAAAGCCAGGATTACCTGGCGAATTGGTTAAACCCAGCAGCCTTTCAGCTGCCCCACGGAGGCTCAGAAACGTTCCGTGCCCATGCCGGTATTACCAGGCTTCGCGAGTTCCCTCGCGATGTCCAGTCGTGAACATCTTGGAGCGCCCTCACTCCGGACGAACCAGTAGAGTAGGCGAGACTGGGAGAGCGGAGTTAAACAGACCGTCGTTGTCAGTCTCCGAGCCCAGTCCCGCCGACTCGACTCAACGGAAGGCCGCTGGGACGCTGTCAGGAACTCCCACGCTCCGCCGGTAGTCGAGGATGATTTGAATCGCGTCGTCGACACTGTCGGTGACATGGAGCAGATCGATATCTCCAGGCGAAATCATCTGAGAAGGCTCCAAGGTGCCCTTGACCCAATCGAGCATTCCCTGCCAATGAGCCTTGCCAAAAAGTATGAGTGGGAATGCGGGAATTCGCTCGGTTTGCACCAAAGTTACTACCTCCCAAAGCTCGTCCAGAGTTCCAAAACCTCCCGGCATGAAAACAAAGCCCATGCTGTACTTCACTAAGCCGACTTTGCGTGCAAAAAAATAATGGTGGTTCACCACGACATTCGCAAAACGGTTTCCTTTTTGCTCAAATGGCAGCTCAATGTTCAGCCCGACACTGGGTGAGCGCAGCCCCGATTTCGGTTTCGCTTCTGCGGCGCCGCGGTTGGCAGCCTCCATGATTCCAGGACCTCCCCCTGTAATCACAGCGACGCCCTGCTCCGCCAGCCCCTTCGCGATTCCCAACGTGGCTTTGTAATAGGGATGGTCCGGTTTCGTTCGAGCGGATCCAAAGATAGTCACTGCAGCCCCAAGTCTTCCCAAGGTGTCGAAACACTCAACGAACTCAGCCATGATGCGAAACACACGCCAAGGATCCTCGGTAAGGCGGTGCGCCGGCGGCATACTCATTGGCGGCAAGCTTATGGGCATCCCTCCAGCGCGCAAGCCGTAGCATACACTTTGTTGGCAACCCAATGAGTAACCCTCTCGACACCCTTGGCGCTCAAGGATCAAATCGTTCCAATTGACGACGGTCACGCTTGGTCGGACGTCCCTTCCCCTTGGGCCAAACGCTCGGTGCGGCCTCTCGGGCTTCACGCTGGCGTTGCTTCTCAGATTCCGGGGTCAGGTCTTCCGCAAATTGAGGTACCAGCTTTGCAGAGACTCGTGATGACGGAAAACCCAACACCTTGTAAACGCGATTGAGATCACCTGAAAACGCCTGAATCAACTCCCCAACTTTAGCCTCGTGGGCCGGTTTCACTGCCGATCCACCAATTTTGACATACCCCGATTTGATGGATTCTGTCGCCAAAGTCCGGGTCTTGTACACCCGGATGGTCCAAAGCCATTTGTCGAGTCTCATGGTACCGTCATGGTCGCCCCAGTCGAGGCCGCCCGCGAGCAGCGATTACAAAGCCCGAAGAACTCCAGTTTGTGGGTCACATTGGTAAAGCCATGCCGAGCGGCCAGCGCCTTTTCAAAGCCTTCAGGCAAGCAATCCTCAATCTCCACGATCATCGAACACTGCGTGCAAACCAAATGATGGTGGTGGGAGTCCTCACCCTCCGCGATCAACTCCCAACGGGCAATCCCATCTCCAAAATCAAACCGCTGGACCATCCCCATTGCCGCCAGAGTGTGCATATTACGATAGATGGTCGCGAGATCACACCCCTCGGAGGCCAGCGCAGCGTGTATCTCTTTGTTGGTCACCGGATGCTGATGGCGACGGAGTACGTCGAGTATGGCTTGCCTGGGCCCGGTGATTTTGCGCGATTTCTCCTTCAGCCTTGCGGTCAATTCCGACAACGGCTGTTGGATAGCTCGGGGCAAATGCTGATGCTGACAACAGCCACCTTTCATACTTCTTGAACTCCAGATCGCCAGTTGGATCGAATGCGTGAAATCGCTAAAGAAGCGAAAAAGACACCCACCAAAGTGAGCGTTATGGTTGGACCACCCGGTTTGTCGAGAGGGAATGACAGCGCCACACCTCCCCCGCTGGCGAGCAGCCCAATCAATAAACTCAGGATGATCTGTTGGCGCAGATTTCGTGCAAGACTTCGTGCTGCCGCCGGGGGAATCACCACGAGCGAGGTGACCAACATGATTCCCAACAACCGAATACTGAGTGCCACCGTGACGGTTAAAAAGAAGATAAACAGATAGTTCAACCGTTTCACAGGAATCCCGGAGACATGTGCTAAGTCCTCGTGCGTACTCAACATCGTCAGGGAATTTAGATTCAAAAAAATCAGGGTCATCACTGAAACAGACGCCGCCAATGCCGTCCAAACATCCGTCCAGCCTACGGAAAAAATGTCACCAAACAGGTACCGATCGAGATGCTGACGGAACCCCTTCAGCATGCCCAACACAACCAACCCCAATGCGACGGACCCGCTCAATAGTAACGCCATGACTGTATCCGTGAGGAGGTCGGTCTGCTCTTTGAGCCAAAGCATAGCCCCCGCAACCACCAAGCTAAAAAGGATCATGGGAATTGTGGGATCCACGAACCCAAACCACAGTCCTAAAGCCACGCCAGCCAACGCCGCATGGGCGACTGTGTCGCTGAAGAACGACATGCGCCGGGCAGTCACAAAAACCCCTAGCAAGCCGCACATCGGCCCGAGGAATAGCGCCACCAGGAGCGCCCGCTGCATAAAGGCATCATCCCACATGAACATGCCCGTGAGGATGACCTTCGTGATGGTGATGATGATAAGGCGTCACGTGAATGCCATAGGCCATTTTAAGGGATTCCGCGTTCATAACGTGTTCGGGCGAACCCTCGCAACAAATAACACCATTCAGGGCATAGACCCAGGTTGCGTGCCGATAAACCATGGAGAGATCGTGAGAGACCAATACCACCGTGAGTTTATGTCGGCGATGAATCGAAGTGATTAACTCGTAGAAGGAATGTTCCCCGGGAGTGTCGACGCCAGCAGTCGGTTCATCGAGGAGCAGCAGCTCGGGCTTGGCGAGCAGGCTGAAAGCGATCAGAACTCGCTGTAATTGGCCTCCACTCAAACCGGCAATTGGCCTGTCTAAGAATTGCTCCACGCCTAATTCCGTCATGACCTCCGCCAACTGATGGTCGGTATGCCGATGCCGATGCCAGAACCAAGAGCGTGTCCGGGAAAGTTTTAACGCCAAAAACTCACGCACACTCAGAATGAAACTGCGATCGAGGCTCAGTCGCTGCGGCACGTACCCAATACGGCGCATCACGTCACGTCCGGGAGGGGCCCCCAGAAGTCGGACCTCACCTTCTTGGATAGGCTGCAATCCCAGTAGACAACGCAAGAGCGTGGTCTTTCCGGAACCGTTCGGACCAATCAATGCCACCACTTGCCCCGCCGGCACATCCAGGTTCACTCCCCGTAACACCGCCGTATCACCAAGCGTCACATGAAGGTTGCGCACTTCGATGGCCTTGGGGGGCGGAATTAAGTTGAGTGGGATGCAAGCCATGGCGCTGGGTGGATTCGTCGGTGCCCCTATTTTAAATATTTTTGCAACACCGCGAGATTTCGCCGAATCCCCACTTCATAGAATTCGGCCGTCACGGCCCCGGTTTCCATGACGTCCAGCTCTCCAATACCTATTTCCAGATCGCGGGCTAGGCGATTTGCCAGTTTGGGACTGAACTGCGGCTCGGTGAACAGAGCCCTAACCTTTCTCGACCGCACAACTTTGAGCAATGAGGAAAGATACTTTGGCGACGGGTCCACTCCTGGAACTTCCTCGATAACCCCCACCAACTCCAAACCATAACGCCGCGTGAAGTATGGAAACGCATCGTGGAAGGTGACAACGGACTTTTCCGCCAGCCCTTCCACCACCGCGCGAGCCTCCTCGTCCAGCTTTTGCAGCCGATCGATGTAGCTCATGGCATTTCGCTGATACCCTGTGGCGTTCCTCGGGTCAATCCGCACTAACGCCTTTAGGATGTTGCTGACGCCTTGACGAGCAAATACAGGATCCAGCCAGACGTGAGGATTAGGTTGCTCTCCCGCTCCAATGTGATCGTGCGCGTGCGAATGGCCATCCTTCTTTCGACTCGCGGGGTCCAGTACCAGCTCAGGAAGGTGATAAATAAACTCCGCTTCGAGACCCTCACTGGTACGCACCAACTTATTGGTCAGATCGCGCGCATTCGAACGCAAAGCCTTGTCAAGCCACTCCTCAATCCCTAGGCCATTGATCACAATCAAGTCAGCGGACTTAATACGCTTAAGGTCTCGCGGGCGAAAGCTGAAGTCATGGGGACCAACATCGGCTGGAAGCAGAGTCTCCACGGTGGCGAGGTCGCCAGCGACGTTCAAAGCCCAGGACGCGAGGGGCGCGAGGGAACAAAGCACCTGTACCCTCTGAGGTTCGGCGGCGGCGGACTGAGCCGTCGCTGATTGAAGGACGGCGACAACAAGCCAGAGACTGGCAATGAGACGCATGCCAAATTCTAGCGAGCCGAAGCTGATTTGCAAATGGTTTGCGTTGACTTGACACAAAAAACCCAGCGGGCCTAGTGGTCAGATCTTTAGAAGCCGAGTTGAGGCGGGCGAAAGAATCATTTGAGCGTTGAGCGACAGAGCCGCTGGATCGGATGCGAGTTGCGACTGGTGCGCAAACCCCAAATTGGCCTGTGGCCGAGGAGCAAGAGCGCAGCAGAGCTAGTGTAGCCCAGGCCCACGGGGCTGGGTCGACTCGATATACTGACTCGATTGTTCCTCAGCCGCAAAGCTGAAGCGAAGCCAATTCGTGACGACTGGCCAACGTGCCCAATCCCCCCGGCGATGGCTCAGATTTTTCTCGTCACCACACCCCACCGCTATTTCATGAGCAACATTTGCCGGGCGCGCTTGATCGCCTTGGTAACAGCTCTCTGATAATGCGCAGGCAAGCCGGTATACTTACGAGGCAAGATTCGTCCCTGTTCAGTGACGAACTGCTTGAGCATGACGGGGTTTTTGTAGTCGATCGTATCGAAGGTGAAATCGATCTTGGGCTTAGGGCGAGGCGTACGGGAGGCCGTGGTTCGGCGTTGCTTACGCTTATCTTCGAGATTGGTCTTGCGGGGCATGTGTCTACTTAATTTCGCGGTGCAAAGTGTGTCGACCGAGGAAGCGATTATATTTCATCTTCTCAACCTTGTCGGTCTGAAGCTTCTTATTCCGGTTGGTTTGATAGCGCGACGGCGGCTTGCCCTCTTTGCGCGCTTCGGTGCACTCAATGGTTACAATTTCTCGAGGCATGGGATGCTATTCCTTATCTTTCGCGGCGGGTTTCTCGTCCACATCATCATCATCATCACCGACATCCACTGAACCACCGGTCTCGACAGTGCCGAGGGATCCCAGTCGATTGCGTTGCCGAAGGACGCCTTCCTTTTCCAATTGTGCCTGGGCTTCCACGGTGAACCGTGCCCAAGGGATGGCGTCTAACCGAGCTCGGGGAATCGTTTTGCTGGTCAGCTCACAGATTCCATAAGTGCCCTTCTCGATGCGCTTAATCGCCTCATCGATTTCATAGACGGCATCCTGATCAGAGGAAAGGAGACTTAATGCGAAGTCCCGATCGAAATTGTCTGTGCCAGAATCCCCCATGTGGAGACTGTAGTTCTCCATCTCAGATTGGGATTCTTTGGCCAAGCCGCTCATTTGGGCGCGCAAGCGCTCCCGAAGATCGACCAAGTTCTCATAGTATTTTTGCCATTCGGGACGAACCTTTACGGGGTTCACTCCGGTGAATGTACTCCCGGTCCGAGCGGCCTGCTTGGCCAGGGGGCGGCCCAGGATCGCCGCAGCGCTCGCTGCGCCCACAGGTTTTGCCTTCGCGACCGGTTTGGCGGCCGCAGGTTTTTTCGCAACAGGTTTCTTGCCAGTCACGGTATCGATATATGCTTCAGAGTTGCGTCAATTCTTCGCGTCTTCACGGAAACGACGAAGCCGTTCGCCGCGGCGAAGGGGGCGGAAAATAACAGGCACCATTTACAATGCCACAAAATTCTTTTCGGTTTTACCGAATCCACTTCCAGGCTCGTATTCACTCAAAGCAATCCGATCAACCCAGCGGCCAATGAGCACCCCCACAAAACCAAAACTGCTTGAACTTTTGACAGCCCCGCACGCACCAAGCGGTGCGACGCATGGTTGTTGTCCCCAATCCAAAACGGCCGACCCTGACGGGTCCGTATCACCACCACCGAAACGAGATCCGCCAATGGCACGAACAAGACCGCCAAAGGGATCAATACAGCCCAGGGTGTAGGGTTCTTGACACTGTAAAAATCTGGCAGAATCGCCACAACCCCAACCAAGTAGCCCGTCAGCAGGCTCCCTGCATCCCCCAGGAACACACTGGCGCGCGGGAAGTTGAACGGCAGATAACCCGTCAAGGCGCCGCAAATCAAAATCGCCAACAGGGTCACCAGATATTGCCCGTGCCCGCCAGCTATCACAGCAAACCACCCTGCGGCGATAGCCCCCACTCCGGCACAGAGCCCGTTCATGTTGTCCATGAAGTTGAAGGCATTGATGATCGTCAAGAGCCACAAAACAGTCACCGCATAGCTGAACAGATCGTTGGGCACAAACAAAGTGACCCGGACACCACTAGCTGCGACGAACAGGGCTGCCCCGATTTGCCCCATAAATTTGGATCCTGCCTTCAGCTCATGACGGTCGTCCCATAGGCCCAACAGCAGCATCCACAATGCCCCTAACAGGATCGCTCCCAAGGGTATCGCCCGTCGTCCGAGTCCATGATCCAGCAGACGCTGAACTTCCTTATCGAAGACCCCAAATTGGATGGCGGCGACGCCGCCCAACACCGCCATCACCAAGCCAGTAAAAACTGCTAATCCTCCAGCCAGGGGAGTCGCATTTTGATGAATTTTGCGGTGGCCAGGGTCATCCACCAACCCGATTCGGCAGCACCAACGACGCCAAAATGGGACGGCTGCAGCCGTCCCAATCAGGGCCGCCACGAATGCCAAAAGGTATGCAAATCCAGGAAAGCTCATGGTCAACCAATGGTGATGGCAGGATTGGCATTAGGGCGTTCATCGGTAGCCCCAGTGAGACCAGCCTCGTCCGCCAACCGGCGATACAGAAACCATTGGTCCTCCACGAGTCGATCCAGCGCGAAACGCTCTTTCACAAACGCCCGTCCGAAGTCCCCCAGCTGCCGGCGTAATATGGGGGATGCCGCCAATCGCAGCAACCGGTTGATCAAGAGTTCGTCATCGCCCGGCCTCACCAGGTAACCGCTTCGATCGTCCAAGCAGACCTCTCCAGCCCCGTCACGATCTGCAGCCACTACTGGAATTCCCGCAGCCAAGGCCTGAGGTAATACTCGCGCCAATCCCTCGCGTCGCGACAGATGGACCAAGACGTCCATGCAAGCAAGGTGTTGAGGAACCGCTTCCGGAGGAATAAGGCCGGTAAAAATGAAGTGCCCCATCAGCTCAGAACGTGCCGTTTCGTTTTCGAGACGCTCCCGCCACGGGCCATCCCCGACAAATAGGAATTTAATTCTAGGGCATTGCCGTATGAGCGTCGGCGCTGCAGCCAACAACTCTTCATGCCCTTTCAACTCAAACAACCGAGCCACCTTTCCCACCACAAAATCGTCTTCGGCAATTCCTAATTCCCTCCGAAACGATGGGTCACGGCGTGCCTCAAGAAATGGTTCCAATCGAAAGCCGCTGAATATCCGCGTGTACCGTTCAGAACTGCCAATATTCGCTTTAAGATACTGTTGTTTCATGGCATCAGCGACCACCACAAAATGCGTGGTGTAACCCCCGGCAACCCGTTCAGCTCGCGTGAACATCCAGTTAGCCATAGGTCCCTGAAAATCGCCGAAAGAGGGTCCATGGATTGAGTGAACTACCAAAGGAACTTGGGCTCGATGGGCTGCTAAACGCCCCAAGACACCCGCCTTTCCGCTATGTGTGTGAACCAAAAGTGGTCGACGCGATCGGAGATACTGAACTAGGGAACGATAAGCAACCCAGTCGGACCAGGGACGAATCGGGCGAACCAAGGAGGGTATCAACACCAATAGTCCAGGCTCGTTGGCAACCAACGCCTGCAAAGAGCCCTCTCTCCCCTGGGTGGGACCTGCAACCAAGTTGACATCCATACCCGGCTTGGCGCGCAAACCGAGCACCGAGGCAATCGTGTTCTCTTGGGCACCACCCACGATGAGGCGAGTGATGACGTGGGTCACACGCATGGCCAAGGCTAAAGCTGCTTTTGCTTCAAGGACTGCACACGTTGAACTGCGTTGGAATATTCCGCTGTACCGCCCGGAGCGACGCGCAGATATTTCTGAAAGTGTTCCAGAGCCTGGGCATGGTTCTTTTGCTGCGTGGCAATTTCGCCCAATCCATACTGAATCTCTGGACGATCTGGAAACTCTTCCGCCAATCGTGAGTAATCTCGTCGGGCATCGTCGAATCGCTTTAGTGCCATGTATGCCGTCGCACGCCCCATCAATGCCGAGCGGTTCGCTGGATCCTTCTTCAAGACCGCTGACAGGGTATCCGTTGCAGGCTGATTCTGCCCTTGCATCAGCTGTAACTGAGCTAGTCGAAGCAACGCGGCATTGTCGCCCGGCTTCATGCGGATCCAATCGCCGACCACTTTGAGCGCCTCTGGGATCTTGGCTCGGCTGATTAGAAGGTTCGAGAGTGTGTCGAGAATCAGAACATTTTCAGGCTGGGCCTGACGGGCTTCCGTCACCAATCGAATCGCTCCTTCAGAATCACCCTGACTCAGCCTGGCAAGCGACTCCAGGCCAATCATTTCAGCAAACTCAGGTGATGCTAGCGGTTGCCGGGAATGGCGATCCCGCATTTCTTGGACAAGCTTGGCGGTCTCTTCTGGATGTCCTGCCCGAAGAAATGCGGTGGCGAGAAGCGATTTGGGAATAAATTCATCAGGCATCAATTGGCGAGCACGATGAAGGGCAGCCGCTGCCTGACGATATAGTTCTTCTGGTGATTCCAGACAGTTTTGGCCAAACACCAGTAATTGGGTCGCGTCCTCGGTAGGTCCATAGGCTTTCACGGCCTGTATCACCGTCCTCGGTGTCAGCATGGCGTTCTCCAGCCTCGCGGCGTCAACGGTGAGTTTGCGTCCGGATCGGATCGCCTCGTTCACGACGAGGTTGGTCAGGGTCGAGGGATTCTTTTCAGCGAGTTTCAAGGCAAACTGGAAGAGGTGTTGAGCTTCCTCCAAGCGACCAGCACGCTGCAGTTCTGCTCCCGAAAAATTCGCGGCTCGAGAGATCAGTCGAGCGTGGGTTCCGGCTCTCGATTCACCCAAATGAGGAAAGAAAGCAGCTTCGACATGTTTCCAAAGTTCGTTGTTGAGCTGAATCTCTGCCGAGTTCAGAGCAGTCGGCCAAACCGCACCTGCGGGATAACTCGCAATCTGATTAATGAGTCCCCGCGGCCGGATCTGGATTTTTTCAAAGAACAATCCAAAACTATGGTGGAGATAGAAGGCACGCCCTTGGTCTCCATACGAGATCAACAATTTTAGGAATTCCTGTAGGACGCCACTCCTGGCTTGTGTGAACTGAGTTACTTCGGGCCATGTACCGGCATAACGGCCCTCAATGTACCTCTGATAATCTTCACGTTTTGCCTCGGTTGTATGGATCAACAAATGGTTTGGGGCACCCGGCGTCCGCCGCCGCTGTGCCTCCATCAGCCACAAATAGTTCATCGAATCGGACACCAATATCGAAGGCTGTTGTGGCAACGGACGGGCGAGTTCGACCGCCAAGTCGGAGAGCGCCCCAGTATCCCGGGCTTTCGGAAAGTTGCGAATCGCAAGCCAAACCGGGGCCACGCACGCGCCGATCATGATCATTGCCAACAATGCCTGGCTGAACATCGGGGGCACCGAACTCTTGGGAGCATGTGCCCGATCTGGCGTCGCGCCGAGAACTAGCATGAACAATCCGAGAAAATAACCAGCGACCAGCGCCCCCAAATAATAGAAGGTCAGCATGGCTAATCCAACCTCTTGCTGAACCATCACCCGTGGGCTGAATGGCAGATCAAACATCATCAGGACACACCCAACCAACCACGTCAGTTTCAAGAGGTAAACCGCTCCGGTGGCAATTCCCCTCTCGATACTGCTCCCGCGAGTTCCCGCCCAACGAATGCCCATGGCAATCAATGGAAGAATACAAACCAGCCCCAACAGGAAAGCCTTCACCCTTGGCATCACGAGCAGGATCGTCTTTTGCGATATCAAAACCGTTTGCAAGCTGGTGAAGAACCCAGCATCAACACGTTTGGTGGCCACGATCCACAGTGGCATCAATGTGTAAAGGATTAGACCGCACGCACCCAAGCCGGTCAGTCGAAGGAGAAACCCAAAATTGAAAAAGGAGAAACCTCGGATCCAAATTAGGGCTGTTAAAAAGAAGGGGGTGTAACCAATCATCGCCCAATTGTTGGTAACTCCCAATCCATAGACGAACACCATTCGCCACAACCAACTTTCCCTCACGTCCAAGCGATATTCCAACAAGCACCGCACACAATAGCCAAATACCAATAGGTCGAGCATCTCCCCGGTCATCGACGTCGCATGCTCCCAGAAGCTCAACTGCAACCCAAGAATCGTCGACGCGAACACTGGGGGAACCCAGGCGAATCGAATATGCAAACTCGTCTCGTCGGCGTGGCCTCGCAACCGACCCTCCCGCGTCCGATCGTACGGCAAGAGCATCACCGACCGAACCAAGTTCGCCAGCGTAAGAGCTGCCAGAAGCGCCGCCAAGGCATTTGCCGCCATCGGATACAGTGCGGGTGAGAGCAACCGCAGCGGCAAGCAAATGAGAAATAGCAGTGGGTTTTGGTATGGCAGTTGCCAAAGCCAGCCGGCCGTTTGGCCGATTGCTTCCAGGTTTAATGGACTGAGCCACCGGCAGAGAGTGATCCCATAAAGGACCAATGCAGGCAGCGCGACCATCCACGGTAGTGTCCGAGGCGCGTGGCCGCGAGACATCGCATGCTTTTCATCCATAGGTTAGCGGTGAGCCGAGCATGACGACAGCAACCCAGTGCTGGCAACTCCAGAGGTTTCGGCATCGGTTAATTCTGGCAAACGAATTCCACAGTTCACTGACAAACTGACACTCATAATCATAAGGCTGCTCAATAAGTTCTCAACGGATTCACCTCCCGAGGATCAACATGAAAACGATTCAACATGCTATAGCAAAACATGTTATGAACTTAAAGTTTCGACATTTCTCCACGAAATCTCCCCCTATCCTGCCGCCAGCATCTTGCCAATTATCGAGTCCAAACTCGTCCGTGGCCGAAACTGCACGAAGTGCTCCAATTTTTTTAAACTCGGTTTGCGATGCCTCATATCCTCAAATCCGGGGGCAAGCGCGGTCTCATAAGGAATGAATTCCACCCCTGACGGCGAACCAGAAAACGCTCGTACGCGATCTGCCAATTCGAGAATCGTGACAGATTCATCACTGCCAACGTTGAAGATTTCACCGATTCCACCAGGACAATTCCTAAGTCGAATCAGGCTTTCGATTGTGTCTCCGACATAGCAGAAGCACCGGGTCTGCTGACCGTCCCCATAAACTCGCAGAGCCCGCCCGGATCGCGCCGCATCAATGAATCGGGGTAGCACCATACCAAATTGTCCCGTTTGCCTCGGACCCACGGTATTAAACAATCGGACAATGGTTACAGACAGCCCACGTTCCTGCAAGTAGGCGAGGGCGAGAAATTCGTCCATCAACTTGGAGCACGCATAACTCCAACGCCCCAAGGTTGGGGGCCCAATCAACAAATCATCGGTCTCCTCGAATTCGGTCCGTTGACTTTTGCCGTAGACCTCCGATGTCGACGCAAAAAGGACCGGCACCTTAGCCTGGCACGCTGCCGCCAATAACACCTCGGTTTCTCGCAGATTGGTTTCAATGGTTCGGATGGGCGAACGGACCACCAATTCAACGCCCACCGCCGCCGCGAGATGAAAAACGTATGATGCGTCCTCGATCACCCGGTTCAATCCCTCCAGCTCCGACACCTTGGACGAGATCACCCGCAGCCTCGGATCCCCGGCTACCGACGCCAGGTTGCGGAGATTCCCAGTCGAAAAATCGTCGATTACCGTCACGGAGTGACCATCCGACAAGAGTCGTTCCACCAAGTGCGATCCGATAAAACCGGCGCCACCGGTAACCACAACCGGGCGGGAATCAGTGTCAAGTTGCATGAATTGCGCTAATGCTTCCGCACTCGTCCCAAAAGGGCGAGGTCATTTCAATCCAGAATGCTTCGAATCAACTCCTATCGCCATCTACAGGCTGCGGAGCGCCCAGCCATCGAGCTGATTCGACCCGATCTCCCTCACTTAACATGCGGATCAATCGAGAGGGAGGTTCGTCGAGGAGTTCCTTAAACAGCGCCCGATCGGTTCGCTCCTGCAAGTTATATTCCTTCACACCACCAATGCCACAGGCAAACATTCGCAAAAACCCCTTGTAGCGCCTCGGCAAACCCAATAACCGAAACAGCCTGGAATCTGTGCCCTCGTCAACTCGTGGTTGCCCAGGTTGCCTTCGATCCAGGACCAGGTAACTGTAAGGCAGGCTCCGGAGATCGATCCCTGCCCGTTGTGCGAAGCGGACCCATCCGGAATCCGCATGGATCCCAGCGGGTGGCGGTGCGAAAAAGTGGCACCAGTGTGGTGTCTTACCCATCGTAGCCAGTCCACACACTCCGGAATGGGAACAAGGCGCCACCGCTCGGAAATCGTCACGCAACGCCTCACGAACCGCTATCAGTGAGTGGCTGTCCGCATGGGTGCCAGGTTCCACCCAGACAATCGACTGCGCCTGGCGCGCCAATCGGAGCAGTCGCTTCCGCTCGAACTCTGGCAATTCATTGAGAACATGGCTGACCACCAAGGTTCCAATCCCGCAAGATTCTCTGTCATCGCCTTCGGCAGTGAAGCAGCCCACCCCTTGCCGAAGGTTGTCCACCAAGGTCCCGTCGGATTCAGCCGGTGCCACCCGGATGTTAGGAAAGTCCCGTTGGAGCGCCGCGAGCGAATAATCGACCGCCAATCGCGATCGATCGAAGCAGCGCACTTCAGAAAAAGAAGTGGGACCAAAAGCCGCCAGGACACGTCGACAGGCAACCCCGCTTCCACAACCCCAATCCAATAGTGGCCCAGGCGGCGGTTGCCACGGACGCGCCCGAAGAGCTCCTAGAACAGCGTCCCATTTCCACCCGATTCGGGCGGCAAATGTGAAGTCATAATTCGCAAGATCTTTTTCGGACTTCCAGTAGGAGCGCTTTGAGGTTTGACCCGACAGAAAGCCCATTCGCAAACGGTCGAGGACCTGCCAATCAATCTCCTCCCAGGTCACGGCTGTGGCGGCTCCGGTGGTTGGTTGGTCGCGACCAGAAAGGAGTGAATCTGGGGGAGCGGCGGCATGGGCGGCGTCGACGAAAGTGAGCTCACCAGCCGTCGCCAAGCGGCGCGTTCATCCGGATCCATTTCCCGCCATCGAGCGGCACTTTGCAGGAATGCATTCCTCTCATTGGCGGACATGCCAGAAAATTTCCGAAACGCTGAGAGGCACCTCGACCTTTGTTGCGGCGGCATTTCCGCAAAGATTTTCAAGGTCTCCGCCATCTGTCGTCGCTCAACTTCGGACAATCGTCGAAGTGTCTTCTCCCGCTCTGACCGTGTGAGTTCAAAGAACTTATCAAATTCCGACATGGTCTTGGCCCGAACGGAATCTGGCAACTCCAACCACCGCTTGAACTGGGTCTCAAACGCCCGCCGATCCGCTTCAGGCAACTGGCCCAACAGTTCATCACGGCCGCTGGTAGGAGTTCGCTGAATCTGGATAAAATAGTTGAGTGAGCGCGGATTGGTGAGCAGGAATTGTCGCGCTTCGGCAGGCAATCCATCCCAAGACTTCAAGCGATCTTCCAGCAAACCCCGGTCTTCCTCGGGCGTTTGTGCCAGAAGTTGAGCTCGCTCCTTTGGCTCCGCCTGAAGCAGCGGCACCAATTGCTGGTGCAGTTGAAGAACTCGCAACAACAGCTCTCGTTCATTGGCAGACGCGGATTCAAATTGCTTGAGACTCACCCGGATTAACGCCGCGGCCTTCGGCGACTTCTGAGCAAGATACCTCTCACGAATTTCAGGTGAGGCCGACAGTAACTCTCGGATCTGCTCCACAGCCGGTTTCGGCAACGGGGGCTTGGCTGGCGGTGGCAACGGCGGCTGGGTCGTCTGGGCAGTCGCAATCGAACACATCAGGCTGAAAACGACGCTTTTGCAAACCCTCATCAAGCGACGACGAATCGCCACTCCGATCTTGCCGATTGAATGGGATTGTTGGTCTGTCGAAAATGAAGCCAGAGGACGCCTGCACCGTCGATCCGACTGTGGCGCCTCAGTTTTCGATCGCGTTTGCATAGGTTACTCGTTCAATGCGGCCACCAAACCCACGTAATCCAACCGCGCTTGGGGTGCCGACAATTGAATCGCCTCAAAATCGCGGAAAGTCTCCACCGCGGGTAACCGCGCTGCCTCCGGGGCCTCGGCCGCCCGCACCACCTGCAACAAATTCTCCGCCCGACGCTGCCGTTCCACGGTCCTGATCTGAAACATCAACCCCATTCCAAGCACCATCATGGCGCCCCCTGACACAGCGATTCGCCGCCAGAACCATAGCCCCCTCCAGCGTCCCCACCCTGCAGGAGACACTGCTCGATCGACTTGACGCTCTTCCAATCGAATTGCCTCGAGAACTTGGGAAGTGAAGTTCGAGGAGACCGGAGGTCGCGGCAACCGAGCCAGCACCTCCTCGAGAGCCAATTCCTCGTCCGTGCTTTCAACATCGCTTCGCGACATCGCTTCCGCCTTCAAAACCGCAACTTCTTCTGGCGTCAGTCGCCCCTGGTGCAAACGCTCTAACCGATGTTCCCAGGTTTTATTGGATTCCGCGTTCATGGCCTTGGTTTCTTCAACACCCACGGTATGGAATAGTTTCGTTCAGGTTTCCAACCAAACTCCGGTCTTCAAATACGGTTTTAAACGCCCCTTCAACGATTCACGAGCTCGATGAATGAGGGATTTTGTCGCTTGAACCGACAACGATAAAACCGTCGCGATTTCTTCATAACTCAATTCCCCTTCTCGACAGAGCAACAAGGCCGTCCGTTGCTTCTCTGGTAGTGCACCAATCGCCGAATCCACTTTTTCAACCAACTCGGCGGATTGTGCCATTTCGTCTGCAGAGGACAACCGACGATCAGGAATTTGATGAAAAGCCTCCGTACCGTCTTCAGACTCCCTGTCTAACGAAGAGGCCGGATGCCTTGACCGCCGTCGCAACTCGTTTAAGCACAAGTTTTTTGCCACCGTAAAGAGGAACGTGCTGAAGCGCGCTGACGGTTCGTACCTCGGGGCCGATTTCCAAACCTGCACAAAAACGACCTGCGCCAAATCCTCTGCCTCAGTTGCATCGGGTAAATGCCGAAACACAAAATTCATCACCGGTTGACGATAACGTTCAACCAAGGACGCGAAAGCAGCTGAATCACCCTGCTTAACTCGTAGCATCAGGGCGCTGTCCGTATCAGCTTCTGGTGGGCTTTTCATCGTCGCGGCGCCCATTCAACACCGGGAAACCGGTATGGTTTCAAGCCTTCGATTTCCGGAGTCGTGAATATTGCTGTGAATCGCAAAGCCAATTTACTCGCGATTCAGACACATTGCATCTTGCACTTTGACGCGGCCATTGCAACGTCCGGCCGCGCATGAAGTCAGTGCTCGATCAAGTTGTGGCGGCTGCGGATGAAAGGCTGGCTCTACCTCCTGGAAAGGCCTTCGATTCAGTTCGTTCTCATTTCAAGAAATACATCGAAACTCAAACCAAATGGCTCCGTCTGCGCCATAACGCCGGCATGGGAGGGCTGGAAGTCTGTCGAGCCCGCGCAGCAATCATCGACGTTGTCATGCGCAATCTCTTGAAAGCGCTTTGGCCCGCCAATGCCAAGCCGATCGGCTTTGAAGCCTTCGCCCTGGTGGCCACCGGTGGCTACGGCCGCAGTGAGCTAAACCCAGGAAGCGATATTGATCTGCTGTTCCTCGAAGGCGGTGGTGTCATCAAGGAGGACGGCTCCACCCCACTTTCTAAACTACCGCCAACCTTCGTGCAGGAATTGTTTGATATCGGGCTCGAACCGGGAGACCACGCCACACGCACCATCCATCAGTGCACTGAACTCGCCAACCGCGATATCGAAACCAAGACATCCCTCCTTGAGGCCCGCCTGCTCGCTGGGGATGCCAAACTTTTCGGAAGGCTCCAACAGGCAGTCCAAGAGAAATGCATCCGGGGTCAAGAGGACGAATACATCCAGGCTCGATTGGAGGATCAGGTTGCCAGGCGTGCGCGCGCCGGCAATCAGGTTGCGATGCAGCAACCCAACATCAAAAATGGTGTGGGCGGCCTGCGCGATTTTCAGAACTTACTTTGGATGGCACTGGTCCGATATGGTGTCGGCACGCTGGCGGGCCTCGAAGAACGAAGCATGCTCGATGCCAAAGAACGCAAGGAACTGGAGGAAGCCTACGATTTCCTGCTTCGCAGTCGCACTCAATTGCACTACCTCACCGGGCGCTCGGATGTTCTCACCCCCAACTGGCAACCCGCCGTTGCGGCAGGCCTTAAGTTCGAGGGTTCCCCCCGCATACGCACTCAAAAATTCATGCGTGCCTATTACACCCACGCCCGAAATGTTTTCTTGATCACTCGCACCCTGGAACAGCGGCTGGCCCTGAAGGCAACCTGGCAAACCAAGCCTACCTGGCGAGATTTACTACGGCTCCGCCGCCGTACCCCTTCAGCCTCTCAGGAAGTCGATGGGTTCAAGATCATCGGCACGGAACTGCATTTCGTGGATCGTCGCGTACTGAATGCCCAACCGCGCCGACTCATGCGCGCCTTCCTCCATGCCCAGCAACGCGGACTCACCCTCCATCCGGATCTGGCACAACTGATGCGCCAACAAGTCGGACTCGTTGACGATTCGTTCCGGCGAGACGACCACGTCAGGGAATCCTTTTTTCAAATCCTGAACAATCGAGGACACGTCGCCCCCATCCTTCGCGCCATGCACGAAGTGGGATTGTTGGGCCAATACATTCCGGAATTCGGGCGGCTCACCAATCTGGTACAGCATGAGCATTATCACATTTACGCTGTCGATGAGCATACGTTGATGTGTATCGAGAAGCTCGACCGTGTCTGGAGTTCCACCACGACTCCCTATGATCGTTATAATCCACTGTTCAGAAATCTTGTACGCCCCTATGTGCTCTACTTGGCCTTGTTGCTGCATGATTCCGGGAAAGCCTTCGATACAGGTGCCCATGCCGAGATTGGCGGGAGACTTGCCTTTAAAGTCGCCGATAGACTCCACCTAGATGGGGCAACCACCCACATACTGCGAGTCCTAATCGAACAACACCTCACCATGGTCCGAACAGGTCAGACCCTGGACCTGGACGACCACGATGTCATCCGCGAGTTCTGCAGTCATATCCAAACCCAGGAAACCCTGGATTTGTTAACACTGCACACCTTCACGGATTCCATGGGCACCAGTGAAACGTTATGGACAGGTTTCAAAGACTCATTGCACTGGCTGCTCTACCACCGGGCGTCCGAACAACTCAAGGGGGACACACTCGCGGTGGTGGTGGAACAACGACAACGGGAAATTCTCCTGGAAGAAACCCGAAAACTGCTGCCGAAGACTTGGGATCCAAATGAAATCCCGGGGCACTTTCAGGATATGCCAGCCCGCTATTTCCAAATCCACGCTCCTCGCGACATCGCGCGGGATCTGGCCATGGCTCATGAGTTCTATCATCTTCAACGTGACGACCCAGCCCCTGAAGACGCATTGGTGCCAGTCATTCAGTGGCACGATGAACGGGATCGCGGGTACGCCGTGGTTCATGTCTGCACTTGGGATCGAGCAGGGCTGTTCAGCAAGATCACGGGAGCCCTCGCGGCCGCCTCCTTGAATATTCTTGGAGCCCAAATCTTTACCCGCCGTGATTTCGTGATCTTCGACGAGTTTTATGTCACTGACGCGCGCAACGGAGAACTACCCTCCAAATCGTCGCGTCAACAATTCGCCAAAATACTCAATGATGTGTTGCACGGGCGATTTGACCTCACATCCGCAATTCAAAAGACCAAACTCTATCGACCCTTATGGCAGGGCGTAGCCGGCGATCGAATTGAAACTCACGTGACGGTTGACAACCACGCTGCGGCAGATCGCACACTGATCGCAGTGGAGACCGAGGATCGTATTGGTCTGTTGTACGCCATTTCAGCCGCTTTGGTCGAATTGAGACTCGATCTGATCCTGGCGAAGATTGTCACCGAGCGAGGCGCTGCCATCGATAGTTTTTATGTGACGGAGATTGGCGGCGGTAAAATATTGGACCCCGCACGGCGCGAATTGGTTGCCGAGGCCATTCGAAACGCCATCGTAACGCTTGAATGAGCCGTGGCTAAGCAACCCATGAAGGTCACTTCAGTCCTTTTGATCGGTGGGAAATCCAGCCGCATGGGACAGGATAAAGCCATGCTGCAAGTGACCGGAGAGCCGCTCCTGGAACGTCAGTTGAGGGTTCTCAAGGAAGCTGGAGCGAATGAAATTCTACTGTCTATCGGACAGCAATGCCCGGGAAGGCCGACCCTTGATCCCAGCATTCGGGTGGTGACCGATCGGTTGCAAGACATTGGCCCACTGGGGGGCATCGATGCTGCCTTCAGTCTCATGAGCGGAACTCATTTGCTAGTACTCGCCGTGGATCTTCCTCAGATGAATTCACCCCTACTCCAACTCCTGATTCACCGGTCCACGGTTTTTCAAGGTGTAGTGCCTCGGGTAGCACATCAGTTAGAACCGTTGGTGGCCGTGTATCCAGCAGCCGCCAGAACGGTCCTTGGTGAACAACTCGATCGCGAACAGTTCTCGGTCGCTGAGTTTGCCCGGCATTGTCATTCGGTCGGACTCGTCCAGTTCTGGGATGTCCCAAAAAGTCTAGATCGGGGCTTCCTCAATTGGAACCAACCGGGAGATTGGTCCGGCCTTAAGGAACCTGCGGCTCGACCTTGATGCGCCAGAATCGATGGTTCACCGGCGCTGGCAGAATGAAGCTGCCTTCCGAATTCAGCGATGTCATTGACTCGACCATTTGCCAAACAACCGGACCCAAAGTGTCAGTCGACTCAACAGAATACTGGCGGCCAGGAATTGCGCTAAAGACCAATCGAGCTTTGGTTCCGTCTGCAATGGTGCGCACCATGGGGGCATCCAACACGGTTAGCACCGCCTTAGTGCTGGGAACCGATGCACCGCCGCCGGTAACCACCACACCATACTCGCCACCGTCGGCAGGAGCCACGGGATCGAAAACCAACGAAGCACCGATTTCCCCTGGAATATCGGCTGCGCCTCGCTTCCATTGGTAACGCAATTCCTGACCCGTGGCCGCCACGGAAAGCATCACCGTCTCTCCCGCGTGTACCGACCTGGAACTGGGGTGAACCGAAATGATCGGTGGTGTCATCGGATCCATGATGGTCAAAGTGAGCGTAAATGAAACGGACTCACCCTGGCGGTTCGCATGGCGCCACGCTTTCACATTCAAAGGCCAGACACCGGCTCTTGTCGGCGTACCGGTGATCTTCCCATTGGAGAATGTCAGGGTTAACCCCGGTGGCAGGCCGTTTGTGCCACGTCGAAATGTCGCGGTGGGAATCTGAGGTTCGTCGTTTAAATCCCACGCATCAACCGGATAGACTTCGGGCGGATTCTTGGCTTCCGCAACCACGATCGAGTAATCGACCAATTTGACCTTGTTAGTTCCTTGGATGGTTGGCTTGCTCATCAATACCACTGGAGCCGAGGCGGCCGAGACCGCATGGTAATTCCCCGCGACAGCTACCGCGGCGGAAATCCACTTCAACACAATGAAAAACGGGGTGGCTGTCAGCGCCGGCGACGTGATGGCAATCCTCGATGCGAGCGGCGTCAATTGAATGACGAGCGCCAGGACGATCGAGGGTAGTTTCGAAATCTTCATGATTATCGGTGTCTGGGACACACAAATACCCAGGTACTCAGGTGCATCGCGCACAAACACCATTGCATTCCTACGCTAAGGCCGACTCCTCGGAGGCATTAGACTTCTCTAAGCCCTACTCTAGCGACCCCTACTTCTTGCGCGATCGGTCCAGCTTCTCCTGTCGGGTTCGTTCTTTCTTGTCCACTTTATCTCTTTCCCGCTGGGCCTGTTCCCGACTCTTGCGATCGTCCTCCGCAAAATCTTGCTCCAGTTTCTGGATGGTTCCCGAATCCAAACGGGTTTGTTCGGTGTAGGCCGCCAAATCGGCCGGTTTTGGAAGAATTGTGGGTCGCACCAGAATCATCATTTCACTCTTGGACTTGCTCGCATTTTTGCTCTTAAAGAGATTCCCAAGGAGTGGAATATCCTTCAGCAACGGCACACCGCTGTTGCCGACCGAACGATTGTTGTCCAGGAAGCCACCCAGCAAGATCACATCGCCCGTGCGAACCGTGACCACCGCGCTGGCGCTGCGCTTTGAGGTTGTCGGAGGAATGCCACTTGCCGGATCAAAGGTACCGCTCACCGCATCAATGTTCTGAGAGATCTCCATGACGACCAAGTTATCCGGCGTGATGAATGGTGTGACCTCTATTCCGATACCTACTGGCAGTGACGTATAATAGAAACTGTCCTGGCCACCGAAACTAAATCCGCCCTGCCGATAGGGAAGCTCGCTGCCGACAAAGAAACTGGCCGGGACAGAGTGGGACGTAATGATTCGTGGGCGTTGGATCAGGTCGATTCGACTATCCGTGGCAGCGGCGTTGAGCGCAATGTCCCATTTGTTCCCCAAGATCGCTGAATACCCGAAGCCTGAACTGCCCGGGTAGATTGAGCTGATGCTGCCGTTGGTCGCGGCACTGCCTAACGCCCCCTGCAAGAATCCGATGCCGCCGTTTAACGGATTGTTGGAATTATTGACCGTGCCACCTCCGGCGATCTTATCGTCGAAGCGTTTCGGTCGCTGTCCCGCCGAGATACCATAGTTCCATCCATCGCTGAGGGACACATTCATCACGATTCCTTCAACCAGGACCTGGGCAAGCAATGTATCTACCTTCTCCACCACCTTCTTGATCTGCTCCATGTCTTTCTTGGTGGCATACACCAGGAGGGAATTTGAACGCATGTCAGGAATGATGCGGGCATCGTCCACCAAGGAATGCTCCGGCTTCTGACCCGGAGCTGTCCCGGCGGCGCGATTCGCACCCGCCAGACGGTTCTGAAAACTGGGTTGTTGAGTCACCGCCGCTTGAAATGGACGAATATCTCCCGACTGCGGTGCCATTTCCTCCGATTGGGGTTCGACACCATTCGAGAATTGGTTAAAACCGCCACCATAGCGGCCGCCACTATTAAAACCGCCTCCAAAGGACGAACTGCCGCCGCCGCGACCAAGTCCGCCGCTGGATCCCCGTCCAAACCCCCCGCCGCTGGAACCCATCCCACCCCGACCGAAGCCACCCTGCCCGCCCGACCCAAATCCAGAGCCCCCGAATCCACCCCCCATGGCACCACCGATACCGCCGCCGATGCCGCCGCCGATGCCGCCCCCTCCGGCAGCGGATCCACCGATGACTCCACTCAAGGTCTGGTAGATGTCTTCAACCCGCCCATAACGAATTGGGATTACTTCGAGGGTGTAGTCTTCCTCAATGATCACATCCACTTTCTCGATGACCTCCAACATTCGTTTGATGTTGATGGCGTAATCCCGAAGGACCAGTGTGCTGGTGCTTTCCAAGGCGACGATATTGTTCGGATTCTTGGAAAACGGAGTCAGCGCATTCACGATCTCACCCGGCTTCACATGCTTTAGCTGAACGATCGTTGTCATGAATTGGGAGGCCTCCGGGAGATCTCCCTTACCCTTGGTGGTGAACGCGGCGCCTTCCTGTTGAGCTTGGTTGTTTGGAACCACGGTAACAAACTTCTCTCCTGTGGGTATGGTGGTGATGCCATTCAGTGCCAAGACCGTGTCATAGGCCTGCAACAACTCCGAATCGGTCAGAGGCGAGTTCTGCTCGAAGTTAATCTGAACCTGCGTCAGCGTTTGTGGACGCAGAATCGTCTTCCCCAACTTCTTTGCGTAAACCTGAGACAGAAACTGGTCTAGTGGCATGTTTACCAACCGAACATGCCCCTGGGCGCTGATGAAAACATTGGTCGAACGGGTGGCATCCGGATTGGTTGCCGGATTGAACCCCGGAACGATCGGGGCATTTGCCGCCGGGGCTGTCCCCGGAGCGGTTCCCGGCACTGCCGCACCAATTGGAGCAACACCCGGCTGCAAGGAGGGCACCTTGGCGGGTTGGGTTCCTGGAGCCGGAACAGCCGCAGTTCCTGGTGATGCGGACGGCGCCGTCGGAGCAACCGTCGCCGTCGGCGGATTCACCGTTGCTGGAGTCGTCGGTGGCGTGGTCGCCGCAGCCGCAGGGGGAGTCACTGTGGCCCCTGTTTCACCCAATGGACGCGCCGGAACCGATCGCGGAAAAGTCCTGGGAACCGCTGTGCGATTCGTCCTTGCCGGAACCACCGGCGACGGCACTGCAGCTGGCGCCGGCACCTGCCCGGGTGAAACCGCCGGAGCCAGTGGCACTACCGCAGGTTGCTTGGGCGACTTTAGTTGCACCGGTGGCGCATCGTCTTGGGCCAGCAGGCCATACGCCAAGCCCATGCAGACCACCAACGCCGGGAAAAATCGTGTGTTCATTCAGTTGCGAGTGCTTTTTGTTGGTAGATTCGTGGCGGTTTGAGGTCCACGGGGCTGCACCACTTTGGATGCAGGCTTGTTGGTTGCCGCGCTCGGAGTGACTTTGGCTGCGGGAAGTGGTGTCTTACGCTGAAAACTGGCTACCAGCGTCAGACTCGCCTTGAGCTTTCGCTGACTTGGATCCAATCCAAGATTGTTCATGCCACGAACTCGAATCATGGCATCACTCATGCCTAACTCATAAAGGAAGTTCACCAATTCCGCCTCCCCTCCATTCACTTCTGTCGAGTAAATCACTTCATCAAAGAATTGATTGGTCTGCCCCCCGAGACCACGGCTGAATGATGTCACTTGGCGAATGCTGTTCAGCGTGACCCCGTTGAGCGTGGCCTTTTGCTGGATGACACTCATGACATGCGTGGCCCGTTCGCCATCTGGCAAATCAAGAATGTTGGCGCCTTCATTCCGTTTGAGCTCCGAGATCCGATGTTCATATTTGGATTTTTGATTAATCTCCTTCTGAAACAGGTCGTTTTTCCCCTGCGTCTTGTTCAAGTCATCGGTCACCTCGCGCCACTGCTTGAAGTACGGCACAATGATCAGATAGTTGAGCAGCAGCAGCAGGATTACGGACCCGACCACCACGAAGCGGCGTTCGTGCGGCTGCAAATTCAATTTGTCAAACAACGTGGTCATTGGCGCTCCGAACGACGTAATTGAGCCGAGAGACGCCATTGCGCGATTTGCCCCTTGGCTTCAATGGAATCCGTCTTGACCAAGGTAAACAGCGGCTGCCCCCCGGCGCTCGCCGCGCGTAATGACTTCTCGTAGGTTCCAACCTCAGAGGTCGAATCCTGCGGGACGGTTCCGGTCAGGGTCAGGGTTTTGCCCTTGTCAAAAGTGAACGACGTCAAAACTAGATCGGTAGGCAGACTATCGGCGGCGGCCTTCCAACTATCCAGGGCCGCAAACTTGAGGGTGACTTGGTCCTCAAGGATCGCCACCTGCTCCTTCAGTTGAAGTGTATTGGTATATTGTTTCCCCAGTTGCACTGCCTTCGATCGCTCGTCGTCCAACTGACCATTTTTTTGAAAAAGCCACGCGAGGTAGCCTAGGACACCCACCGCGTAAACTAATCCCAGCACCCCCAACCCGCGCATCCAAATGCCATCGATGAATTGCTGCCGATTTCGCTGCAACAACTCCTCCGGGATCAACCCACCCACCAAGGGGCGGAGCGCATGGCTTGCGGTCAATTCCGCGATCACGTCTGGATTTGAGGCAGGGCAAATCTCAACCGACTGTCCTGACCACTCCGTAAGTGGCCCTTCCAACGCACTCGCTGTCGCCGCGTCCGTGACCAAAAACACCTTGGGGATCGAAGACAACCACCCACCCATCTCCGCAGCCCAGGTGGATTGGGTCAACTGGCCTATTAAGGCTGGTGCCGCTTCAGCCCCCGCGGAAAGCTGCGAGAGCGATACCTCACGGAGCACCCCGCCACTCCACCATGCCGTCAGACACAACGTGAGGTTCAATTCATTGCGAAGCAGCAACCAAAGCCCATCTGGGCCGGTTGCCGATGCCCGCAGTTCTCGCATCAAAGGAATCTCCAGCCGGTCTGCCACAAATCCGGTGCTTTCCAATCGACCCAAAAACTCTTCCACGACCCTCCTCTCGACAATCGCAACAATCGCCGTCTGCTGCTTGCCATCCGCGTGCGGAATGGATTCCGCCGTCCAAACAATTTGATTCGTGGGCAACGGCGAGATGCGCTCGAGTTGAAACTCGACTAAGCCCGCCAGTTCCGAAGGATCACTTGCAGGAAGCTGAATGGTCCTCATGAACACGTGTTCTGCAGGCAAGCCCCCGATGTTTAACCGTGGAACTAGTAGCGAAACCCACGTTTTTCGAACCCACTTCGCCGGTGGCTTTCGATCCACCGGAAATTCCAAACGTCCACCCTTATGGACCCGTTCTTTGCCTGCGGCAAACTGCCAGAGACGCCTTGTGTCCGGCGACATCTCGAAGATCGTACAGTTTTTCCAGCGTGGGGATTTCACAGAGGCTTTCAGGATTCAGAAATGATTCCAAACTGGTTTACACTCAAGTCATCGCCGCTTTCTCGTCGCCAATCAACCCTCGGAAATGTTCTTCGGTTTGGGTCACACGAAGCACCTCTTCCACGGTGGTGATACCTCCACGAACTTTTCGCCAGCCGTCTTCACGCAGGGTGCGCATCCCAGCTGCCTTCGCCTCATGTCCAATAGTGGACGCCGGCGCGCGATTCATAATCAAGGGACGCAACTTTTCAGTCACCAGTAGCAGCTCATGAATGCCGGTTCTACCTTGGTACCCCAACTGCCGACACTCCTCGCAGCCAACGCCTTTGCTGAAGGTTGTCGACGCGATGTCTCCCTCTGGAAATCCGACTTTGAGGAGGTAAGCGCGGTCGAGATTCTGAGGGCGTTTGCAATGCGGGCAAATCGTGCGCACCAATCGCTGAGCCATGACCGCCTCGATCGAAGAAGCCACGAGGAATGGTTCAATCCCCATATCGATTAAGCGAGTAAAGGCACTTGAGGCATCGTTCGTATGTAGCGTGCTGAAAACTAAATGGCCCGTCAGGGCCGCCCGAATGGCGATCTCGGCCGTTTCCAAATCGC
>SXGU01115583.1_pt1 | contig 25963 bp, 24 predicted proteins | sample 3174531 | NCBI WGS metagenome assembly SXGU01 (sample SAMN11356863, study PRJNA531348) | freshwater metagenome | isolation source: freshwater sample F1-140 | place: China: Fuxian Lake, Yuxi | collected 2017-12-25
TATGAGGAATCGTATACAATGAAAACTACTGCCAGAATGGAATCTGTAATTGTATTTTTGGTGATGACTGGGATATTTTTGCCAGTTAGATTTGTCTTTGTAACTTTTGTATCTGATCACTGGTTTGGAAGTTTCGGAATTATTTCTGCATTTGCAGTAATTATTGTGATACTATCAAAGAAAGGAAAACTGGGTAAATTCGGAGAAATGTTTCAAAGACAAATGATGAAAATTCATACAGGTAAGCGCAGAAAATTCATCTACACAAACATGGCATTGACTGTCTTTATAATGGGATTGTCTATTGTTTCAATTAATTTAGGAAATTCTGCATATCTTGACCAGAAAAACGAGATACTTGAAATGGCTGACTCGCAAGGTCAGTCTCTAAGAGAGCCTGCAGACATGCAGCAATTAACTGAGGAATTTCACGAAATATCTACCGTACAACTACTTGAGGCACTAGTTGCCATGCCAGTATTGCTGATTTACCAGTTTCCATACTTTGCTGGACTGATGGCAATTGAAAATGACCTAACATCTGGGTTCTTTTTGCATTTTTCTACAGTCGGATTTGTAGAGGTACTTGAGATGATTGGCGTTTTGATATTTTATAGAGTGACATTGAAAAAACCAGCGGTGAAACTATGAATAAAGTGACTCCTCGTGAAATCTGGGATAAAAATAGACTTTTGATAGTATCTGCAGTTACGATAATAATTTTGTTCTTTCCTACTGGATTTGTTCATGAATTGGGACACATTCTAGTTTGTACAAGTAATGGATATGATTATGTTTTCAGCATTGGTGATCTTGCTTTGAATGTTCGCTGCTCAAATACTCCGCAACCTATTTTGCTTTATTTTGCATTGGGCGGAATTTTTGGAATGATTGCAAGTGTGTCATTGTTTTTATCAAAAAGAATACGTACCAATCCTGGAATATTTATTGGAGTAAGCGTCACTGCATTTGATCATTTTCTTAAAGCAATCTTTGAGACATTTGCACACTCTGCATATCTGTCTAATCCGAATTTATCTATATACATGAGTGTGATTTCTGTATTTTTCATGCTTGGACTGTTTATGTTTTTTAGCAAGCGTGCTAAAGTAAAAACTGCTGAGATGATATGAATTGTTTCCCAAAATTCTTAAATTCACATATTTTAATTATTAATGGTGAATTTTGATGCTGATTAATTTTAAAACACACAATGAAACAAATACTGATCCATTGCCTGATGAATTTGTAATAATGCTAAAAGAAATGTTTCGTGATACGAGTAATCATACAATTTCAAATAAAATCAAACCTTCTGAAAAATTAAGAGCCAAGTGGAATTTAACCAGTATGGCGGATTATCAACTGGGTAGAATGTTATCGGCATGGCAATTGTTGGGGATTCGTGAATTTTCTCTAAAATACCATCGCTCTACTACTGACCATCAAGATGTAGAGATTTGGCATATTGTAGAAGAATCAATTTTAGAATTACGAGAATATTACAAAACCTTTGATTGATTATTTCTAGGCATAAAAGTTAAGCATTACTTAATAATACTATACATCAGGTTAAGTGGTGCTAAATCCATAAATATTAAATTTAGCATTATTAATTCATGTCAGAAAATACAAGTTTATCAAATTCGGAAATCAAAGACAGTTGGGTGCTAAAAGAAATTCTGCACAAGCCTGTGACCTTTAATGCAGACTAGATTCAAAGAGATACGGATGATCTCAATAATGCAATTCGAAAAGGTTACAAAATAAATGAAATTGTAAAAACTGAAACAGGAATTGTCTATGTTCTATCAAAATGGAAAAAAAATAAACCAATAGTAAAATCAACAGTAAAATCAAAAGTTCAATTAGAAAGGCAACGTAATTCGTGGAATATTTTCACTGGAGGCAGTAATGACCAATCTAACTGAGTGTGACTATATCTCAAAAGAATGCGCACAGTACATCAAAGAGAATATCTGTCAGAAATTCATTGATACGTGGGATAGACTTGTTGATGAAAAAATACCCCCTGAGCATATCAAGAGAGGACTGGCATTGACATTGACCTATTCTACAAGTTATTTTGCAGTCACACAAAAGATAGGACCAGAAGTTAGAGAGATCATCAAAGAGGTACAAGAAATACTTGAGAAGAGTCAGAAAAAAGGAGTCCACTTTGCTTCTCAATCTGCAGCGCTTGAAATTCTAATTCCAGTAATTCTTGGAATAGACTACGAGTCTGTGCGTTAAATTAAGAGAGACAAATTAACTTGGCGGATGAATTTCATTTTTACATAATTAATCCTGATTGGCCTTTAACCCAGGAGGTGATTTATTCTCCTGGAAAAAAATTCAATTGTCCTGGGTGTAGTTCCACAAAGATTACTTTTGTATTCAAACGGGGGTTTAGAGGAAAAGACATTGAATCATGGTGCTCAATTATACATGATGGGGCAGTAGAGATGTGCAATGAATATCAAACTATAATGAAAAACAACTATTGTCCACTCTGGATATGCAAGGACTGTTATGATGCAGGGATCATCTTAGAAATATGACGAATTTTTGAGCACTGATTAGACAATTAATTACAATTCCAGGGCAATTGTGACCAGATGTGTGCCTGATTTACAGACAACAGTATGTACAGTATGCATACTATTGACATGTTATATAATAAATTCCAAAGACTAGTTATTTCATGAACACAAACACAATACAAAAAAACAGCGAAAGAATTTCTAGTTTTTTTCCAAGAATAATTCGCGAATTCGATGATGGAGTAGATGAAAAACCAATGATGTATGGTGAAAAATATTGAAAGTACTGGATTTAGGTGAATGTGAAGGAGCATTTGGATTAGTTATTCGAGATAAAAACAATCATGATAATTACATGCTGCTAAGCTTTGAGAATCTCGAGGAAATAATTGCATCATTTGATAATCTGAAAAAACAATTCAAGGGAGATAAGAAATGATCAATGCAAACAGATTGTTTCTTGTTCCAGCAATCAGTGCTTTTCTTGTATTGGTTCCAGTAATTGGAATGTTTGCTTGGCTTTTCATAGTTCTATATTGGTATGACAAAAACAAATTAGACATTCACCGATTCTTTAAAGGCCAGAATTACGAGCAAAATGAACTATCTGAAAATTCTTTGAGGGACCTAAAATGAGTGATACATCAAAAACTATGTCTTGCCCTAAATGCGATAGTATCGACACATGTCAGATTAGTTATGGCTATCCTGGAGATGAAGAAGAATATCTAAAACTAGTCGCAGAAAAGAAAATCTATCCTGGTGGATGTGTTATTGAGGATGATTCTCCTGTATGGTATTGTAATCATTGTGAAAATAAATGGGGAAGATACTCTGATGAGATAGATTCTTTTGATTATGACCAAGGGTTTAATCTTGATGAGGTGTACAGTTGATGCAGACTTTATTTTTTAGTGTAAAGGAATGGAATAGATTTTCCTGGAGTATGCAGGAAGTTTTATGCAAAAAATATAATGTGATTCTAACAGATTACATGACAAGAAAAGAGAAGACCATATCATTGCTAAATAAAATCAATATGAAAAATTTCAACAAAGGAATGGACACATTTAACAGGTCATTGAACAAGTTTAGCAAGACAGTTGATTCTCTGACTGCAAGTGCAAGCAAATCCAGTTTTACAGGCTTTAATCAAGGTAAAAGCATTGATGAGGTACTTGGCAAGACTGGATTTTCAAAAGATGCAGTATGGGGCAAACCAAAGGAAGATACGTACTCTAGTATCTGGGGCAAGCCAATCCGTTTAACAGGTTCTCCACTCAGCATATGGCTAGAAAAACAATCTCAAAGCAAAGACCAAAAAACAGATACGGAGATTTGGTAATGTCAGGACTAGTATCGGATTCTAGAAAAAAGAGTATGTCTGAAGCATTTGCCAATTCATTTGGCGGATATCCAATTGGATACGGTTTGGGGATTGTGATTTTACCATTATCTATGGGATGGATTCAAGAGAATCCACTGGTAGCAAATCTGGCAATTACTTTTGTCTATGCATCTGTTTCATTTATCCGAAGCTATTTTCTGCGAAGAATTTTTGAAAAACATGGAATTGATGATAATTTTATTCGATTAACCATCAATGGAGTGAGTAAAGGCATATCTAGATTGAAATCAAAAAGGTGCTATGATGAGTGATCTGTATTTTGGTTATGGCTCTAATCTGAATGTGAATGATTGGAAAGATTATGCAAAAAGAAAAAATCTAAACCCTGGTTCAATTAAAGCAATTCCTGGAATCTTTTTCTTGCCTGATTATGAATTAGCATTTGACGTCAAGTCTGAAACACGAAATGGTGGTGTTTTAGATGTGATTCACAAGCCAGGATATGCTGTTGCAGGAAAGTTATTTGAAGTTTTTGATGACTATGAATCATTAGATAGAAAAGAAGGTCATCCAAATTTTTACAAAAGAAAAAAGATTACAGTGTTAGATGAAAATGGTAGGAATCATAAAGCGACTACATATTTTGTTTGTCAAGAAAAAAAAGAATTTGTAAAACCTTCAGAAGAATATCTGGAGATTGTTTTAAAAGGGTATGAGGATTTTGGAATTTCAAAAAAGTATCCTTGGGCAAAAAAACAGTTACAATTAGCCTCAAAAAATAAAGTAAATTCCTCTGGAGTGAAATATGTCTTTACTTATGGAACTCTTTGTCAAGGTGAATCCAGGGAAAAATCCCTTTTAAAATTCAGTGATAAAAAACATCTCAACCAGACAATTAATGGAAGCCTCATTGATCTGAAATATTATCCCGGTTTGATAATATCAAATGGAGTTGTTTATGGAGAACTGCATCATACACCAAATATTTCAGAGACTGTAAAAGCACTTGATGAAATTGAAGGATTTAGCGAATACAATGACTCTTCACTATTTTGCAGAATATTGACGCAAAGCGGTGGAATATCATGCTGGACATATTTATGGAATGGAAACTCGGATGATAAACCGATTATAGAATCTGGAAATTGGGTGAAATTTAACAAAGACAGATGAATAATTCTAGAGTGCAATTATCTGGAAGATCGTAATGCTTCTCTATTTTTTGTATGTTGTGGCATCATTCTTAATCTGAATCCGCAGCAAGGGCACCAAAGACCTTCCCATTTGATGAATGCCGCACAAGTTTTACACCGACGCTGTCCAGAGGAATATCTTTTACCGTCCCGCGGTTTTATTGCCTTGTATCGCACACATATCCCATTGCAAACTCCTACCATGTTTTAGTGCCATAATTGTCTAATAATAACTTAAAATTTACACTATCGATTTTTACAAATGGCATTCTTATGATTTAATATTTTTGAAAACTCTAATTTTTAAATTCAGAAATACTCATCTGTTTCTTCCAATCTTTTCCACCTCAATAAACTTCCACTGCTCTTCCAATTGTTAGATGATATTTTTATCAAGACTTGCAAACCTTGCCTGGGATTGATTTCCTTCTTGCACATTTACAGTGATCAGATTATGTGTCACAGCCAGGTCTGCCATCTCTTTTTTTGTCAGTTTTCCTCCGTGTTTTTTTATTATGTCAAGTGACTGGACTAGTTTTTGATCAGGTGTCTTGATAGAATAAAGTGGAACATCCTGAATATCTTTGATTCCAGTGGAGAGAGGCTGCTAGCCCTCAAATCCGGGATAGTTTATTGCTTTCACATAAAACGGATGAATATTTTGCATGTCATTAATCATCATGTATGCCATCATTGTTCCAATTGCCTGGATTTTAGAGCCAGATGCCAAATTCACATAAAGATCATTCTGTTTTTCTTTTCAATGATATTTTTTACCGTTTTAATGATTTTAAATAAATCCCGTCTGTCATGAAATTCATTTACAACTTCAGAATGGATTCCACAAGCTTGTGATCAGTGATGGTGTATTCCGATCTTCCGCTCTCGTTGATCTTCCAAACCACTATTCCCAGTTCCGACATCCTTCCCATGGTTGCAATCCTGCAGGCTTCAATCGGCGTCTGTCTGATCATGCTCTTTAACCTCCTTGTCTCCTCGGGGTCATCAGATGCTGCGCTGATTTTCTTTTCAATGTCCCTGTTTTCAGCCATTATTCTGTCTGTACTGTCTATGATATCGGACTTGATTTTGCCGCCAAACTTTTTGGCGTCCTTTGACTTGACAAATCCAAGTATGGCATCATAGCAGACATTATCCAGATCATCTGTCATGTCCTTTGTCTTTCCATAGTCCGTCTCCTTTATGATGTTGATTGCATTCTTGACCATTCTGAGTTCCAGCGGTCTTTGTGGAATACATTTTGTTGACAGGAACTCGCTCTCATCATTTGATAGCGACGTATCCATCTTTCCTTTGAATATAATGTTCTCAAAAAGACAGAACTTTTTGCCCGTCTCTGTAAGTGTAATCTTGACTTGCTTGCCTTTTGCAAAGACTCTGATCAGACCCAGTGCCATCATCAGACCCTCAAAGTGACTCTCTCCAGTTTCCTTGTCCTTGACAATCTTTCCAAAATACCTGTCCTTGTATCTCTGTTCCGTGATTGCCTGTGCAGATGTCATCTCCTCGAAGTATGGCTTTGGAAGACCGGTTGATTTCTTTTCTTCCCTGGTCTTTTTGTTTTCCTTTTCAAATTTGATCATCTTTGTTGAAATCTCTTCTGCAACATCGTAAGCCTTTATCTTGAAATCATCAAGGTATATGACCGGTGATTTTTGCTCTCTCATCATGTTTGCAAGTGTGATGACTCCTATCTTTGCGGGGAACAGTCTGCTGTAATGTGTAAAGAGTAAAGGCCAACCGTCAAAGTAAATTTCATCAAATCCGTCAACAGAAATCCTGTCAAACCCTCCGACCTGTTTGATAAATTCGCATGACTTTAGTGTATTTTCCTGCATCTCTTCAAAATCTCTCTCCGACTGTCTTGCTTCGCGTTGTCTCTTAGATTCATTTGTCTTAGTTGCCATTCCTGGAGGGTTTAATTTGATAAACTCCTTCCACTTGTTGCCAAACTTTTCCGGATACCCTGGATATATTTTTTCGAGTTCCTTTGGTTGCATCATTTGACTCATCACAACAAACTGCTCCACAGTAGGATCCATCTCAGACATCTTGGCGGTAGCTTTTTCCGGGGTTCTTTCCCATGTCAAAAATATGTCAATGGCTCTTCCGACAAAATCGCGCGCATCAAGGAATCTGTCTGGGCGTTCACTAAGAAGATACTGGATCTTTTTTCTGTGATCTGGAGTCAGTTCAATTTCTGCCGGGACTTCAACAGACTGTTCATTCTTTGACATACTTTATGTGTCATTTAACCATCTATTAAAGATAAGCTAATAATATTTGTACACACCAGATCTACTTTGCGATCAGAAAATCTCACATAATCCCTTTTTGTTGATAAAAAACCCTATTTTTTGCCTAAATTTCTAAATTCATTATATAAACAGTACTAATAACTTATATCTTAGCATATGTATAACATAACCATGGTTAATGTACAACAAAAGATTCGTTATGTGGAAAACCTGATCCAAGAAAATCAGGAGGAATCTGCATGAAATTCAACCAATATGGTAGAAGGGTAAGGGGTTCTTCAAATGTCCAGTCTTTTAATGGATTAAACCCCGACATGGTCCGTGAACTAGGTAATCTTGGAATAGAAAATTCCTCGCTTAGTGTAATTGCAGACATGATATCATCTGAAGAATCTGGAAAAGTATTTGGGATCATTTTGAAAATGGCTAGATCTCAATATTCTGAATTTGTAGTAGGTTCAGGGAGAACTTTCTAATGTCTTCCCAGACCTTCAGAAAAAAAACTCGTGTGGTTTTTAAAAACATGGATTTAAAATTTTATCAATCATCAAGTAAGAAAAATAAAATTCATGGTAAAAAATATCTTAATTCTCCAAATAATTGTGAAGCATGTGGCTATGATTGTGCTTTTGATATTAGTAGTAGAATGAAAGAACCACTAAGCCAACATCACATATCATATTTTCCTGAAAGAATAGTCTTTGTTCATACTAGTTGTCATTTTGCAATTCACTACCGTGGGTTAAGACCTGACTTAATCAAGTATGAAGAAGGAGACAGTAAAAAATTCTATGTAGACAAAAAGATGTCAAGAGAAAGTGTTGTGAGTGTGACTGCATGATGTATACTTCCATAAGTTGTAAAATTAGTAGATTAGGACAATTAGATTCAAAAACTCGTGATGAATTTTCTAAACTTGGAATTGAAAATTCTTCTCTTGGAATCATTGCAGACATGGTTTCTCCAGAAGATTCAGAAAATGTATTTGAGATTCTTTTGAAAATATCTAGATCTCACAAGTCCATATTTCACATAAAATCTGGGATGACAGGATATTGGAATCCAGAGGATAATGTAATTTTTGATATAGATGAATCTGTAAAAAGGATGGGGAGTAATTCAAGTAAAGTTGGAAAATCTTTGAATGATCTTTTGGGGGATGATGATTTTCAACAAAGAAAAGAAATGCGAGATGCTTTACGAGATTAAATGATATGGTTTATCGAAACAGTTTACAAATAATGGCTGACGTATTGTCTCATGCATCTGAGTATAGCCAGAATGGTGCAAATAAATCAAATTTGATAATAAAAGGCAAATCTTTCTCATTCAAGACGATGAATTTTTTGAGAGTTTGACGGGCTCTGAATTGATTAATGACATTATCTATGAAAATCATCAAACATTTGTGATTACTCCAAAAGAAATCAAATTTCTTGACGAACATAGAACTTTTGTAGAATTAGCCACACACTTTTACAGTCAACGACAAAGAATAAGCAAATTTTTAGAATATCTAAGTAATATCCAAAAAAGATACCATCATTCATTAAAAAGAAATAAGAGTAATCTTATAGACTATTTTTACGGAGATAATTTGCTTTGATTCGAAATATTCTTGTTAAATCTCTTTATGAAAAATTACAAGGGCCTGAATTTGGACCTGAAGAGGAAGTAGAATTTCCATTTTCAAAATATGTTGTAGGTATTCTTTCCACATCATTTATTCCTGATAGTACTGCTTCTTTGGTTGACCCTGCTGGACTAAATGATCCTGGATTTTCAACCGTCAATGGAATTAAAGATAAACGAGGAATATACAAATCAATTAAAAATAATGAATCAAGTGAATCTGATGATGATGACTCATTTAGTGAATCTTCCTTAGATCCAAGACTAGGTTCAAAATCTATGGGATTGTCTTTTTCAGCTTTTTCTAAATCTGGAAATATTAAATTCAGCATCTGTTGTACTTGGGCAAGATATGAATTAAAAAATGGGTATGATAGATATGAATATGGTCTTTACAACAGAGTTCCAAATTATTTTATTACAAAAGAAATTGAAATTTCTGATTCTGAAAATGAAAGTTATAATTTATTTTCTGAATCATCTTTTGAGAAAAAGCTTGTAACTAGAGAGGGTGCTGTATTACATATTCAAAAGAAGAAAAATCTATCAAACAATGGATCCTGGACTGTATCTATTTATCTTGAAAATAAAACAAAATTTAATTTAGAAATTGATAAACGAGAACATGAGGAACACAGAATCTTTCAACCACAAATAAGAGTTGTATGCTCAGAAAATACAGAAATTAATTTTCTAGATGAAATAATTGCTCCTGAAACAAATACTATAGAATCTAAAGATTCACTTGCATATTTGAATAGAACATCAAAGGTTAGAGGCCACCAATGTGGGGCAATTTGGCGTGATGTTGATCCTGAAAGTGCGTCTACTGAATTCTCAAAATGTATGTGGACTGAAACCTATAATGAAAAATTTCCAGATATTTTTAAAATAAAATTCTATGCACCAGATGCACGAACTGATTATTTCCCTTCTTATACAATACTGCAACCAAATTTAACAGATAAACCTGAATTTGATGCTGAAAAACTTGCAGAGATGTGGGGTGAGGAAGAATTACGAAATGAATTAGGCATAATTTATAAAAAATATTCTAATTGGATTTCTGAATGTAAAAATGATCTTGAAGCAATGAAATTATCTAAGAATCTTTACGATACTGCCAAAACTAATCTAATTCTTTGTGAGGATTCCTTATCTAAAATTGAACAAGGAATTGAATTTATTTGTAAGGATGAACGTGCAAGACTTGCATTTTGTTTTATGAATAAAACCATGTCCAAAAAAATGCAATGGGATAATCGAGATAACCCTAATTTTCCGGGACTGAAATGGAGAGAATTTCAAATGGCTTTCATGTTGCAATCTTTGAGAGGTGTTGCAGGTGTTGATAAAGAAGAAAGTAAAACTTGTGAAGTATTATGGTTTCCAACAGGCGGTGGAAAAACAGAATCTTATTTGGGTTTGAGTGTATTTGCCATTGGTTTTAGAAGATTAACTAAATTCAATGACTATGAAAATGATGGTGGGACAACTGTTCTATCTCGTTACACTCTACGTTTATTGACAATACAACAGTTTACACGTGCAGCTGGCTCAATACTTTCAGCTGATCTATTACGAGTCCAGAATTGGAGACCATCCTCTATCCAGAATTTTGCTGAATCTGATTTACAGCAATTATATGATACTGATAAACTATGGGGAAATTCTAGAATATCTATTGGGTTGTGGATTGGTGGTGGTATTACCCCCAACACTTTTCCATATTTTAAAAGCCGTACGAGTAATGTTGTTACCTTACAAGCCGTGGGAAGTTTAGAACGTCAAAAAATTCGTGATACTGTATCAAATCAAATTAATGACACTAGCGGTCAACCAGCTCAACTAGCAACTTGTCCTTGTTGTAAAAATATACTGGCAACTCATTCACTTAAAAAAAATATTAAAACAAAAATTATTTGGCTTGTAAAAACTTCAAAAACAATTCAAGAATTAAATAAAATTGGTGATGATAAATTCAATTCATCAAATTCATTTATCAAAATATCTGATGTTCAATTTACTTCTAGTGAAAATACTTTTTCAAATTCTGAACCATATGTATTATTTCAAGCAAATGTTACTATTCTTAATGGTGAACCTGATGAAGAAATCGATAAATGGTGGAAGTATGTAGTAAAAGAAAAAATTACTAATACTGAGTCTGATCCTATTGCATCAACTTCTGCATCGCGACCAGGATATTTTTTTATACGTAATTCTAATGGTAATCCATTTGATTATTCAATTCACTGTACAAATTTTGTAGACTGCGAATTAAATGAAAAAAGTACCAAATGGTTTGAAAGCCCTGTCAAAAATATGTCTGTAACTGTTGCATCTCCATTTCAAGATCCAAATGATCCTCATTTTTCCTCATCAATTCCTATTTCTGCATTTACTGTAGATACTCAAGTATATTCAAAATGCCCAACTTTTGTAATTGCTACAGTTGATAAATTTGCTAGAATGCCATTTGATCATAGATGTTCAAGCATATTTGGTAATGTAGATGTATTTCATAATCAATATGGTTATGGCAGAGATGAACGAGACGGTGTTCCTAGAAAAGATATGTTTCATACACCGTTAGATACGGATTCAAAGCAAGCCCATCAACTTAGAGATTCTGAGTTTACAAAAGTACTTCCTTTCAGCCCCCCTAATCTCATAATTCAGGATGAACTCCACTTGATTGAAGGACCTTTGGGAAGTATGGTTGGTATCTATGAGATGGCTGTGGATATTTTATGTACAAATGAAAGACAATCCCCAAAATATATTGCATCAAGTGCAACAATAAAAGAATCAGAATCTCAAGTTGCTTCAGTATATAGAAGAAAAATTAATGTTTTTCCACGCCCTGGAATATCATCTACTAGCAATTATTTTACAGAAATTGATGATGACATTTCATCAACTCAAGATAAATCTGGAAGATTATATCTTGGAATTTGTGCAGGTATTGGAGTTTACAATATACCTATAAAAATTTGGGCTGTTTTATTAAGTGAGATTTTTAAAATCTGTGAGAATCCAAAAAAAGAAGAATATGGATTAGTTGAGAAATTCACTAGAGAAAAAGATAATCTTTCAAAAAAAGGTATCAATACATTTGAAAAATTTGTAGAATCTGAAACTGATTCGTATTGTACTTTAGTGGGATTTTTCAGTGATTTACAACTACTTGCTAGAACATCAAATTTCTATTTGGATGATATTTATCGAGATGTAAAATCTTTTAGTCCTCAAGTACTTGAAAATATTAATTCTAGAGGATTCGGTGAAATTAAAAGTAAAGGCATAAGATTTTATAAAATAATTCCAAATGAAACATTTACTGCATCCACAATTTCTATATTTTGTCAAGGGGATCCAGATAAAAAGGGCAGTGGAAAAATATCTGTTGCAATATTTAATGATAAAGACGGTAAACCTGAAAATATTGTACGTAAATGTAGTGATGAATACTCAATAATTACTTGTACCGAAGGAGAAAATATTGTTGAATTAAAAGAACCCTTTGAACTTCAAACTAATGTACCAATTTGGATTTGTTTGATGAGCGAAGATAATTCATGTAATTTTCAAACAGGTGAAAATGATGATGAATGTTATTTCTCTACATCGTATATTCAAAAAACCCAAGATGGAAAAACCGTAGATGTGTTAGGTGATTTTACTAATGCATCTTCTGCAACTACTTTGACAAAAGAATTACCAATACGTCTTAAATTAAAATCTCGATTTCGTGTACTTGATTATGATAGAAAAATTGAGATGTCTAGTCAAACTCCTGCTACCGATCTTCCTGGAATTTTAGATAGGCTTGGTACTACCCCCAACACTGTGGATTCACTTCTTACCACTCCTATTTTTGGAACTGGAATTGACATTAACAGACTTGGATTGATGGTTGTCATGAATCAACCAAAAACAACTTCTCAATACATACAAGCAACTGGTAGAGTTGGCCGAAGTGGTCCGGGATTGGTCATATCTTGGCTTAAATCCGGAAGATATAGGGATTTAAATCATTTTGAAAATTTTGTTGGTTATCACAGGACTATTCATCGTTTTGTTGAACCGATTACTGCATCCCCCTTTTCAGACAAAACAATGAGGACATATTTGGGACCTGTAATTGTATCTGTTCTAAGAAACGCAATTTCATTTAATAATAAACTTGTTCCAGCAGTATGGGCACCTCGAGTGAACGGTAATGCCATATTAGAAAATAAAACTAATTCTGAAATTAAATCTATTTTTAACTTAATGCAAAATCTCGCATGTTCTAAATTAATTCCAAAAATTAGAAGAATTTATGAAAATGATTTTGAAGAATTTTTTGATAAAGCAATGTTACTATGGGAAAATGCGGCAAAAAATGCATCTAAAGAAAATGATGATTTAGAATACTATGACTATTCTTACATGTATCGTGATGAAGTCAAACACAATGTTGTATTGGGTACTCCAGCACATAAAATTCAAAAAAAGAAAATTGCATTTCATAATACACGAACATCTCTGAGGGAAGTTGAAGCTCAAACAGCATTTGGGGAGAAATTATACTAATGGAAATAACTCCAATTAGACCCTCGCAATTTATAACGCGAAATGGACCGGGTGCATTATCTCCAACTGTAGAAGGTTCAATATTGATGCCACAACTTAGCACCTTGGTACAAGAATTGATGCATTCAGGAACTAAAGCTAGTATTAGTTTTTCCAAACCTAATTCAATTGGAAAAAGTGGATTATACAAATTTGAAATTATTGATAGTCGGATGGAACGGATGTTAAGACACTTTAATTCTAGACCTGATGAAATTTTTGAAAAAAATATTAGGATATTTAGTTTACCCACTAATGCAGATTTATCAATTAAAGAAACACAAAGTATTCTCAAGGGATTTATCTTTCCTCGTTGGGGGATATGTACTCAACATAAAGGAGTTACTATTTTGATGCAATTTTCTCAGACATCAATTAATAACATTATTTTAGACTGTCCTAAATGCCGTGATCAAAATCTTGTTCCTATTAGAGGGGTTCCAATTAGATTTGTTCAGGCGTGTTCTCTTGGTCATTTACAAGATCTCTATTGGCCGAGTTTGGTTCATAAAGGAAGTGGGTGTACTAATAAAATTTTTGAATGGAAAGATATTGGAGGAGATAATTTCATTATAAAATGTAACAAATGTAACATGAAGATAGATTATCTTGGAACCGATGGGCTAAAATTAAAATCAATAAATGGCTTCTTAAAATGTAATGGACAATTTCCTGAAGTTAACCCTGACTTTAATCAAAATGGCTCCTGTTCAAAAGTACCAAATGATAAAGGCACTTCTGTTTCTCGTGCAAAATTAGTACTTCGTAATTCTACTGGATTACACTCACCAAAAAATCTAACTTCAGTTCAAATTCCAAAAATTTCTGGTCTACTCTATAAAGAATTATTCCCCCATGTACCTGTGTTGCGTAGTATTCTACTCTATAAGCCTAAGTTGAATAAATCTGAACTTGTAACCGATTTAAAACAATTAGGACATGAATTCACATCTGACACAATAAATGAAATTGAAAGAACTCCTGAAGATGAACTTATTCCACTCATTAAAGATATGGTAAATGAATCAAAAGAAAATGATAAGAACATGAATAATCAAAAATCTCTTTCAGAATCTGAATCAAATAATGAGGAATTAACAAGTCTTCTTGAAGCTGCAAGATCTGGATATCCTCCATCCGCTACGATTGGAAAAAAACATGCCTATGTAAATATTGAAGATAGGATATTAATCGAATCAAAAGAATTTGGCGTCACATTTAGAATTAGTCCAATTAAGGAACTACACGTAATTAAAACTCAAGTTGGATATACTAGAGAAGTTGGGAAGATAGACGCTACTTCAGATTCAACAAATAGTAGAATTGGAGAATTAGTAACAAAGAGCAACTACTATGATGATGAAACAACTAGATGGTATCTTGGTGATGAAAATTATGGAGAAGGGATCTTTATTGATATTGTAGAATCTGAGATTAATGACCCTGGAGGATTAAATCCTATCGACCGTTCCTCGTCTAATGATATCGATACTTGGGTTTCTATTAACAATAAACTTGATGAACGTTTAGGAAATTTTACTGAACATGATAAATTAAGAAAAGATGAATTAGAGCAAGAGGTAACTCATTCCAATCCACGATTTGTTTGGTGGCATACATTGTGTCACAAACTATTACTCAATCTTACTGTAGATTCTGGATTTTCAATTGTATCTTTTGGTGAACGAATATACTGTAAAAAAAATAAGCTGACTGAAAAATATCAAAGTGGAATTTTGATTTATACATCAGCAACTGGAAGTGATGGCACTCTAGGTGGTTTAGTTAGTTTGGCTAAAAAAGAATTCATGACAGAATTATTCAAAAAATCATCTAACGGAATTCTTTCTTGTTCAAATGATCCTGTTTGTTCTGAAAGAAAAATAGGAGTAAACAAAAAAGAAGGATCTTGTTGTCATGCATGTGAGCTTTTATCTGAAACTACTTGTAATTATCAAAATAGACATCTTGATAGAAATTTAGTTCAGGATACAATGCTATGAGTTCAAATCGTGGAATAGTTGAAAAAATTGCATCATCAGGAATGTTATGGTCAGGTGAAATGACTACTGATATACGTTCATTATTTTTTAAATCACTTCAATCTGCAAGAAGTTCTATTACCATTTCTGCATTTTCAATGGGAAATGAAAATTCGGATGTTAAAGAATTTTTTGAAATCATTCAAAATAAGTTGGTGGGAAGAAAAAAAGTAATGATTATAGTGAATGATGATGAAAATCTTAAAAAATTTTCTCGTACTAAACTATTACTGCTGGCAGAAAAATTTCCTGAGAATTTTACTTTAAGGTTATTTGATCCTAAAAGAGAAGGAAAACATATGATACTACACTCTAAACTTACTATTATAGATAGAACATTTGCATTAATAGGATCTGCAAATATTTCTAGACAAGCTTTGGAGCATAACTATGAAATGATGATAAAAATTTCTGGAACATCTGTTAGTATGATGGATGATATGATGATACGTCTTTCTCAAGCAATAGAAGAAGGCGATAATTATTGAAAGAATTTTCTGATCAAGAAAAAACATACAAGTTATTGAATAAAGTATTGCCTAATTTTGATCCAACATATGCTGCTACTGCAATACAGGAATGCAAAATTATGGAGGAAAAAATCAACAAATATCTTCCTTTTCATGATATAAGTGAAAATGAAATTAAAAGTGTAAAAGGAAATTCTTATCTTAAAATAAATTTAAGAGAGCCAATTATCCAATTTGTACCACATGAGTTACAGCATTTTAGGCATTATTTTGATTCCAGAACTATGGTTGATACGGATAAACAATACACATATGCCTTTATTCCATCCTATATTCCAACTCTAAATCATCTTACGTTGTACACTCCATATGGCTCAACAATAGAAGAAGAAATGGGTACCGATAAAGATTATGATAATTTTACTGTATTCCACATGAAATCAAAAAATCAAACTCCCCCCTCTGTTGATACACTTAATCGATTTCAAAAACAACATGCAGAAAAATATGTTGGAATTGAAAATAAAAATATTCAAGAAAAAATCAGAATGTGTTTTGAATTTTGTTATTGGAATTTGCCTGATGTAATCTCAAACGGGAAAATCATGTCCATTTTTCCTGAAAAAGGATTTGGTTTTATTGATAGAGAACAAAAAGGAATGGAGAATCTCTATTTTAGAACATCTTCAACCACTGATACATTATCTAAAGGAGATAATGTAGATTATGATTTGAGATCTAGTGCTAAAGGGGAATTTACTGCAATTAATATTAAAAAAGTTGAAAAAAATGATGAACTTTCTAAAATTCATAATTTCGTCTATGATCGTCCTTCTAGTATTGTAGATATTGTAGTGCCAAAAAAGACTATTGCTAAAATTGATGAAATTGAGGAAATTGAGGAAGAAATAAATTTAATTTCAGAAACACCTCGTGTAATAGCACGTCGTGCAATGATTACATTTTTGATTGATACAGGTGATGAAATTAAAAGCAAAACTCGGATTATGTTTGTAACTAAAAATGTCCTAGATGGATTAGAAAATGGTGATTTGGTTAATTGTATATTTGCTAAAAGTATTAGTCCTAAAAGATCAGATGCAAATTTTTCTCATTTTGTAGTTGTTGCAAGAATAGGCCCAAAAATTGTTTTTGATATAAAACATTTTGTTGCACTTGCTGCATGGAAAAAATTACAAAAAATTGATGATAATAATTTATTATGTAGAATTGGTAGTCTTTCTGAATTTAAGAAAAATGTAATCCGACTGATTAGTCAAATTGATTTTGATATGTTGAAATTCATTGATAGCGATAAATTATTAAATGATAACATTAATTCTGCAATAGAAAATCTATTTCCATTGTTTATACTAAAAGATGATGTGGTATATCATAATCCTCCAGCACTTATTTCACATATTGCAAATTTTTATCCAAGTACTTTGGAAGATAAAGAACTAATGGGTGATCTTTCTATGCTTTTTGATACTTTTTTAAATAATCAGAAAGATTGGGGCCCCTCATCTCAAATTAGACTTAGAACTCATGAATATTTTGAAAAAGTTCAGTTAGATCAAAAAGGAATAATTGATTTGAATCATTTTATTAGATGTATACCTTCAATTGCAAATAGAGTAGTTTATTCTAGATTATTTTCACAACATTGGAAACAATGGCTTCCAACATCTGATGAATAATTTTTGTAACTGTTAATAGAGTGAATTCACGCCAGTTTTTATGAGCCGGTAGTCTAGCCGGTTAGGATACTGCCCCGACATGGCAGTGATCGTGAGTTCGAATCTCACTCGGCTCATTATTTCTGATAGTAAAACTAACTTCAACATGTTCTTGATTTTTACTCCAACTTGTAATCATAGCCTTATTTAACGGCTGGAAAAAATAATCCTTAATGTCCAACTGGATGTTCGTAATGACCGGAGATGATGCAGAGTTCCTAAAAAGAATCAATATGAAAAAATGGCCCATCTACAACCGTACTTCACATAGGAAAAAACTGAAAGAGGGAGACAGGATACTGTTTTATCTGGCAGGAGAACCCAGAAAAAAATTTGCAGGTAGTGCAATCATTGCATCAGATTTGGAAAAAGAAAATGACGACTTTGTAGTCACCTTGTCTGAAATTAAGAAATGGGGCAAACACGTACTGATTATTCCTCTCCTTGAATCCCTGGAATTTATCAAAAATAAATCAAACTGGGGCATATACATGCAGGGCGGTGTCGTGCTTCTCTCAGACAAAGATTACAACACAATTACTAAAAACATGGGTCATTAAGAAATAGGTTTTTTGGATTGATTAACCTGCATATTCTAATTTGACAACTGACTGAATTTACTTGACATTTCCCGTTTTCAATGAAATTAGACAGTTCTTACTGTGGTAACCGGAGACAACAAAGGACATGTTTACGAAAAAAAAATTGTTCAGATTCTAAGTAAAAAAAAGATAATTCCTGACGGTCTTGCCGGGGCGGGGTCTGGTCCTGGAACTGACATCATTTTTCTTCACAACGGTAAAAAATTCAAGATTGAAATTAAAAATAATGCAACATCTCCGGACTATGGACAGAAGAGGCTGATTCCAGAAAAGACAAACGGCATATGGAAATGGAATTGGGCACCGTCAATAAGAAACGAAAAGATAACAAAATACTACACTGATCTTGGAGTGCTGGATTACATCGACAAGAAAAAAATCACTCCAAACAAGTATCGAAAGCCAGACACTGATCTTACACTAAAAGACGTCAAGGAGGATCAGAAGAACTTTGAGGATAAGACATACAAAATTTCAAATGATGCATTTGTGATATTTTATGATAATAAAGCAGACTATGTCCAGATTGGAAACGGTCTCGGACTGTTTCATCTAAGGGAAGACAAAGCTGGACTGGGCACTGATAAATTTACGGGAGAGTTCATACTACGGTTCCGTGCAAAAAGGCACACTACAAAAGACTTTCACAGTTACAGCTTCTTTGCAGTTTTAAAGTGCAAGAAGGTTTTGAAAAAATCACAGTACAACATTGAATCTCTTCCAGGTCAGGCATTCCCCGCAATCAAACCATAGCCGAACTCATACAAACTTTGTAATTGGCTGTATCATGTTTCCAATGTCCTTCTCATAATCAAATGCGTTGTGTCTGATCACCCTTGATTCCAGAACCTTTGCCTTGTTTTTCTCCTTGTTCATTTTCAGAATTGCTTTCCCAACAGCTTTTCCCAATAGCGGCGGGACCGCATTTCCAATTTGCTTCCACTGCTGTGACACAGTTCCAACAAATTCATAATCATTTGGAAAGCTCTGAATTGCAGCTGCCTCCCTGCATGTAAGATATCTGGTTTCTGTCGGATGAAAATATGTGTGTCTGCCTGTCATGATTGTTGGCGATACGTTGTCTCTTCCAAGTCTGTGATACTGTTCTTCTCTGAGGCGTCCCTCGTCAATTGTTTTCCAATCTATTCCGAGCCACAGGCTTTTTGGAAGGAGTTCTTTTTCATCTTCTTCGTAGCGTATTCCTCTTCCCTCTGGAATTTTTTCAATTCTCTTTTTTATGATATCACTTGATATCTGCGCCGATTTTACATCATGGTTTAGAATCTTCCCTGACCGAGTTCTAAGATTTTTTATTACTTCGCCAACTGTAACCGGCTGTTTTGTTTTTCCTGCTTTTCTATGCGTTGGAATTGGAAACTCGTTTTCATATCCCATTCTGTTGCCCAGGAAAATGGTGCGTCTTCTTTTTTGCGGCACCCCGTAATTTTCAGCTGACAAAACCCTGACATGCATGACGTATCCTATCTTCTTGAACTCTTTGAGGACCCCCTTGAGGATTTTTCCATTTTTCTTTCCTAAAAGTCCCGTGACGTTTTCCATCAGTACAAATTCCGGACGTATTGTCTTGACAATTCGTACAAACTGCAAAAACAGAAAGTTTCGTGGATCGTCAGGTATCCCCTCGCCAACCGTGGACATGCCCTGGCAGGGAGGACCGCCACAAACAAGTGTGATCTTTTTACCGCCCAATATTTTCTTAAGAGTTGGTGCGGTTATTTTTGATACGTCATCCAGATATGTCGGAATATCCTTGTGGTTTGCAGAAAAAGTTTCTATGGCTTCCTTGTTCATATCCACTGCAAGTGCGCATTTCAATCCGGCAAGTCCCAAGCCGCAGGACAATCCGCCTGCACCGGAAAACAGATCAACAAAGTAAGTATGGCTATCTTGTTTTTTCAAACAGATTCACTACCAGTTTTCAGTTAATTAAGATATTTTTTTCTTTGTCACTGATCCAAAGATCCTTTCTTGTCACTGTAAATTTGTCCAATCAACAGAATATCAACCCGATTACACTTTCAGACAAATTTTTACATGTCATCTGCATGGCAATGTTGGACTCGTTGCACAGCCTGGATAGTGCGAGCGGCTTCGAACCGCTAGGTCGAGGGATCGAAGCCCTCCGAGCCCTTATTTTTAAAACCATGTTCAAAAACATACGATTGCCAGTCATGAAATAATTGATATAACTAACATAATGCAACATTTCTCGATGTCAAGTTTGAATGATAGAGAAATAGAAAAAAAAATAATTCAGATAGTCCAAGAGCATGCATCTGATCCACACGGCATCACCAAGACCGAGCTTACCAGAATATTTGCGGAAAGATGGGGCACTTCAAAGACTACTCTCTGGGATTACATCAGAGATTTGGTAGATTCTGGAGAAATTGAGCTGAGACTTACAAAAAAACAACAGCGTTCGCTCTTTATTCCGGAATAGACCTAGATTTAATTTTCAAAAAATAACAGTACTGCCTACAAACTCACGATTTCGTGCTGACTTACTGACTGGACGTTTTTATGGAATAAGGATTTGGATGCTGGACCGATTATAAAGTCTGGAAATTGGGTGAAATTTAACATAGACAGATGAATAATTCTAGATAATTTTGAATTGACAGCAGCTTTTCAAATTACATGCGTTACATTTGTGAATACTATTGTGATGTTCAGGATTTGTAATTCCAACAGATATGGATGCAAACTTTTCTAGAGATGTATGTAGATAGTGTAGTGAGAAAGCATCCTGGTAATCAGAAAATATTTTGTATGGCTCTCTTGTCTTTCTATTGCAAATTCTTATCTGCCATTTTTTCTGAGTGTGAGGCATTTCAAACCAATCCTCCGGGCTTGCACCTCTCTTTGCAGAATAATTTGAATTTAGATATGCCAATACCTGTAATAGTTGACTGGGGTAAGGTTGAGTCTTTAGATCATACATCTGAGGTTTTCCTGCAAACTTGTCATCTTGAACAATTAAAGTTCCATCAACTCGTAAAATTTTATCAATTCTTCCTGAAAGTGAAACTAGAACATTTTCTGAAGGAAATTCAAATGGAATATTCAGAGTAGAGTAGATATCCTCTCTGGCAAATTCAATATCTTTTTGCTCATCTTTAATTTCTTCAATGGATATGGGTTCCAGTTCTACATGTTCTTGCTCATATTTTTCTTCTTCATGATGTGCTTTTGTGCCTAAAATTAGAGATTGTGATGGTTTTGGTTTTATTCCTTGAATGGATAATGGAATTTTGTATTCGCAGTATCCTAGAGAATCTGAAAAATCTGTAACTGATGCAGATAGAAGGGTAATGTCTGATTCTCTGTTTATTTTAATCAAGATTGAATTTTAATGGAAGTGTATTGATATCTAATTTACTCTTCCATCTCTTTCGCATCACAAATAGGTTGATAATCACACCAGTTGCATGTCTTGTAGGCTGGAGTGGGCTCAAATTCCTCTTTTAGAATCTGCTGAACTTTCTCTTCAATTACTGATTTTACAGATTCTACTTGTTTTGCATCAATTTCATATTGTATGACTTTTTCTTTTTTGATGTAAAATAATGATGCCTTTTTTGGTAGTTTTCCATATATTTTTTCTACACCCAAAGCATAGATATTCATCTGAAAATCTTCTCTGATTGATTTTTTATTTTCATAATCGTGTCCTGTCTTAAAGTCAATTACTTCATATTCACCTTCAGGTGTGACTTCGATTCTGTCGATAAACCCATAAAATGGAATGTCTCCAATTGTAATCTTGAAATTCTTTTCAACATCAATTGGTTTGTTTGGATTATTTTTTGCCCAATCCAAAAAAGTCAGTACCATTTTCTTTGCAAGTTCATAATCTTGTTTTTCTTTGGTCTTTGTCTCATATACATTTGAGTTCCACTCTTTTTCTAAAATATCAAAAGCTAGTTTTTCAGTTGGCTCTTCTCCTTCTTTTTGTTTTTTAGTTACAAGTTCTGCTACTTTGTGAACTGAAGATCCTAAATCAAAGTATGTCTTTCCTTTTGTTGGTACACTTAGAATTTTATTAAATTTGAATTTAAGTGGACACTCTTTGTATGTTTTAACACTTGATGCACTTAGTGTCAATTCATCTTTATCAACTAGTGGAATGTGCCTTTCTTCCAAATATGCATTTAGAGAATCATCTGAATTTACTAATTGTAATACTGCATCGGAACTAAATCCGTCTAGTTTCTTGTTTTCTTCAAAATATTTTATCTTTGCAAGATTTACAATATTTTGAATTGCTGATTTTAGATTCATTTGATTCAGTGATTTGATTGCTAATTGTTGAATCTCTATTTTCTTTTTATCTAGTCTGTCTTCTTCTTGTAAAATAACTTCGCCTGATTTTGATTCATAATTTATCCAATTAATCAGTGGATTTTCAGTATAGTTTATCTCATCTAAGAAAATAGACTGCTTTGTCTCTCGAATATTTTGACCATAAATCTTTGAATGTGTGATAAATAGTTCATTTTGGGCTCGGGTAATTCCTACGTAAAATAACCTTCTTTCTTCTTGTTTGTAAAGTTCTTTTTCATCTTCTTTAGTTTTGACTCCCTTTGATAGGTCATTTGGTACAAAAAATTCTTTTGATTGATATCTCAATGGAAGACGATTTGTTGCAGCATCTACTATAAACACAATTGGAAATTCTTTTCCTTTGCTTTGATGAATGGTAGTTACCTGGACAGAATTTTTAAACTCACTCCCTTCCTTTAACTCAATATCGAATTTTCCCATTAAATTCAGATAATCAATAAAATCTGCAAGAGTTCCTTGCGGATTTAGTGATTCAAAATCTAGTGATATGTTATACATTTCTTTGAGAAGTAATTGGTCTCTTTTGTTTTGTATTGTTGCCTCATCCAGTGTTCTTTTGTACAAATCTGAATATGACATCATTATTTTGTAAACAATGTCGCTAACTGAATGATTTTGTTCTAGTTCAATTATTTTTTGAATTTGTTGACAAATCTCTAAAATTTCTTCTGGCTGATCTATGTCTGTCTTACCTGATTGCATTGTATCTAAAACAAAATCAAGGTTGGCATCGTCATTTTTTGATTTCTTTTTTGCAACTTGATTTATCTTTGCAATGTTATGCTCTGTAATTCCATGACTTTTCATCAATCTGACAATTTCAATTCCAGATTCTCCTGGGTTGTTTGCAATATTTAGAAATGCCATTAAATCTCTAATTATAGGAGATGAAAAGATGTTGGACTCTCCAATAAATGTGGTTGGAATCCCATGAGCCTTTAGTGCTTTTGCGAACTTTTTGCCTTCGTGTTTTCTTCTAGCCAGAATAACAATGTCTTTGTATTGAATTGGTGGCTCTATTTTGTCATCTCGTCTTGGGATCTCTTTTCCAATCAAACTATTTATCTTTTTAACTACATATTCTACTTCTGATGCTTCATTTTCACAAGATGCAACAGTAATTTTCTCACCTTGCTCGTTTTTAGAAAATATATTTTTTGGTTCCCTATTTGGTAGTCCACCTAGTAATTCTAAGCCTATTTTGACTATATTTTGAGTAGAGCGATAGTTTTGATTTAATGTAATTATGGTGGTATTTTTATAAAATTCTTGGAAATCTTGAAAATTTGTAAGATATGCACCCTGGAATTTGTAAATTGATTGATCATCATCTCCTACAACTGTGACATTTCCAGTGTTTGCAATTTGTTTTACAAGTTCTAGTTGAGCATAATTATTATCTTGAAATTCATCAACTAAAATATGCTTGAATTTTTTCTGATATTTTTTTAATACATTTTCTTTAGATTTGAATAGTTGAATTGCCTGAACTATCATATCATCAAAATCAATTAATGCTTTACCCCTTTGAAATTCCTGATATTTATGATATACTTTGGATAAATCTTTTAATTTTAAGAGAATCTCTTTTTGCTCTTCATCTGATTCTTTTTTGAATTTTTCTTCAAGATATTTGTCTAGTTCTTCAGCAGAAATTACTTCATTTTTAAATGTTGAAATTCCATCAATTATGGATTCAATAATTTCAACTGCATTGTTTCCAATTTCTATTTTCTCAAACCTAAAATTATCTATATTTTTTAGACCCCAAACTAATTGTGCAGATCTTTTTAAAATCCCTGATGATAATCCTACTCCTGAATCAAGCACATTATCTTCTAGAACTTGATTTGTAAATGCATGAAATGTGCTAATTTCTGTATCTGTAACATCAATTTCTTTTTCTAATCTTTGTCTCATCTCTTCTGCGGCTTTATCTGAAAATGTAAGACATAAAATTTCTGCAGGTTTGATTCCCTGCTTTACGAGATGCAGTACTCGTTCTGTGATTACTCTAGTTTTGCCACTTCCAGGGCCTGCTAGAACTAGTAATGGCGTTCCTGAATGCTCTACTGCCTTTTTTTGCTCTATGTTTAAATCAAATATCATCGCTCATCAAATCCTAAAGTATAATTTCTCCGAATTTCGAGCATAAAAATTGGCTGCTTATCAAGTATATCTCCAAAATCATGATGATTCTCGCATAGATTGTTTGTTTTTGCATGCATTAGGTGTGGAAAGTACTCTATGAAACATGACAATAGTATGCATATTTTGAATATTATTTGATCTTTTTGAGAAAGATTGGAATTTTCTTATTCAAAATATTTTTGATGTTTATTCCTTTTTCATCTTGATTTGAATAAATAATATCCAGAATTTCATTTATTGGAATCTTTACAAGATGTATGGAAATACCTTGATTAATTGCATTCCATGAAATTTCTTTACTTTTTTCTGAATCTGGAATTAATGCATATGCATTTTTTTCTTTGTAATCATTCAAATAAAATGCAATTTGGTATAACTGTGATTCACCGAAATCTTCTGTTTCCATATATTTTACATCTGCTATAATTGCAACTTCTTTTGTTGGTTTTCTGGAATAAATTATAATGTCAGGGTAAATCTTCTTTTTTTCATATTCTATGATATCTGAAGTGTCCCATTTAGGCTTCAATATGACTAATTCATTCTCACAATCTTTGAAATCCCATCTTGCTTTGAAATCTGGAATATATTATCCACATACGTCTCTAGTTCTTTCTCATGTGACACCAAAATAATTTGTTCAGATTTTAATTCATCAAGCACCTCGCGAATTTTCCCAAGCTGATTTTTGGAAAATCCATCAGTTGGCTCATCTAAAATCAATAAATTAGATTTCATAGAGTCTGTCTCTTTTCGCATCAAAGAATTCAAAGTCAATCTATATGCTAATGCAATGCTGGTCTTCTCACCTCCTGACAAATAGCCAATCTCTTGCTCATATCCATCTTGGTTTACAATTGGTGTGAAGTTTTCATCAATTCTGGACTCTTTACTCTGGTCTTCAACTAAAATAGAGTACCATCTACGATAAGTCTCATTAAAATTCTGCAAAATAGACAACAACACCTGCCTTTCA
>SXGU01230013.1_pt1 | contig 25938 bp, 21 predicted proteins | sample 3174531 | NCBI WGS metagenome assembly SXGU01 (sample SAMN11356863, study PRJNA531348) | freshwater metagenome | isolation source: freshwater sample F1-140 | place: China: Fuxian Lake, Yuxi | collected 2017-12-25
TCCAAATAGTCATCAGATTCCAAATAGCAATCAGACTCCAAATAGTCATCAGATTCCAAATAGCAATCAAATATCAATACAAATAAATAATTGATTCAAAAGTCTTACTTTAAGTTAAGTATATCGTTCGTATATTTGGTTAGAACCAACGATATATACTAGAATATGGCATCAATCGACCAAGAATGGGTGAAGTTTATGAATAAGTTAAATAAACAAGGCGATTGTGACAATAGCGACGAAGACGAAGAAGATGACGTCGAAGAAGTCTTCAATATTGCAGCGACGCCTATTACAAATAAAGTGGGCAAGCAACCACCCGGTAATGACAACAACGCTACCAAATTAATTGCGGGTGGTTGTCTAGGTAAAGCTGTTGCGCCAAAGCGCACCTGTATTTCAAAAAAACAGCAGCGAAAGACATATTCGTTTATAGATGCATTGGAAGAAACAAGTGGTAGTCCAGGTGAGGCACCGTTGGCGGCGGCGACAACGGCAACGGCAACGGCGACAGCAACGCCGAATATCCCCAAATCAACGCCAATTTATATTTCGACGAAAACCAAGATCGCATATCTCAATAAAAAGGTCGATATTTACACCGCATTCTGGGATGTTCCCGTTGTGCACTATTATACTCGACGAGAGGCAGTGATTAAGAAACAAATCAAGTTTCAGACCACAAATCCAGAAGATATTACAGTGATCAGTGACAAACTAAAACAACAGGAACGTTATTATGAGGAACAGATCATCGAACATATCGATAATCCAAATGGCCGAATTGTATTTAAAGACCAACGAAAAGTAAGCATCGGAATTTGCAAAAAGGATCTGCTTAACAACAACTCGAAAAAGAAGAGAGCATTCTTCAACTGCTTCGTGTTGATTTTGCGAATCAATGGTGGCATATGCACAGACGAAACGGTGAAATCGCCAGTAGATGACATCTTGTTTAAGGAAATGCACGTCAAAGTCTTCAATACCGGCAAATTGGAAATACCTGGAATTCAGGATGACCGCACGTTGATACAAGTGTTGGATTTGCTTGTCAAGATTCTTCGACCGGTTTTAGGTGAAGATTTGAATTATCAGAAGGAACGATGTGAAACCGTTCTTATTAATTCTAATTTCAATTGCGGATACTACATCAATCGTGATAAACTGTTTCATTTGATGAAGTACAAGTACCGGATTAATAGTAACTACGACTCGTGCTCTTATCCGGGAATTCAATGCAAATTTTACTATATTCCGGGCGAAACGGTTCAAACCGGCCAACAACCAACTAGTTTAGAGAATCAAAAATATTACGAACTGTCGTTTATGATATTTAGGACCGGAAGTATATTAATTGTTGGAAAATGTAATGATTCCATACTTATGCAAGTTTATAACTTTATCAAGAAGATTTTAGAAGAAGAATTTCATATTATTCAAATGGGATTGGTTGAAACGCAAGACACTGCTGCGCACGTGGACGGGGAGGAGGAGCACTCGATTCTTGGAGGGATTGCCGACGCTGACGCTGATGCAGCAGATGCCGACGCCGACGGTGGTATCTCACCGGAGACATTTGCAATAAAACCGGTGAAAAAAGCATCAAAGGCTCGACGAAAAATAATTATGTTAGGAAATATTGAACCATTTCATTTCATCTAATACATCGAATACGTATACTTTAGGGAAATTCGTTCGTAAAGAATATAAAGATTTAAAAATTTAGTATTCTATATACGACATATTATATTTTTAATGGCATCTACTGTTCAGTCGGGTAGTGGTAGTGGTAATACAGCGGCGGCTGCGTCGGCGTCGGCGTCGGCATCGGCGGTAGCAACTAGTGGCGCAAATGCAACAAACAAGCCATCTACTGCCGATTCCGGCTCTAGACAACCTTGCTACGCTTGTTTTCAACACGCTACTAAAATTGCAATTCTGGAAGATAAGCCTATTATTCTCGATTATTGGACGTCGTCCTTGGAAAAGGCTTGTTTGATCGGGGTTCGCCAAAACAATGAGAAGCTTCTTGTTAAAAGTGAGGACGAGTATACTAGCCCAATTGCGAAGATTTATAAGGTAGAGGGCGAGTATATCATTGTTACGGAAAACTCGATTTATTTGGTTTCTGCCGACATAAGCACCCGTCGTATTAATTAAGACCAGTATTTCATATGTCAGACCAATGCATTGGTCCAATGCATCGGACCACGATGTCGCCCTATTTGCACATTTTCATATAATAGTATATATTTATTTTACTATTATAAGTATTAGTACCGATTACCGTTTATTTATATGTCAAACAATGATGTTAATTTATCCAAACTTGTTTTTTTAAGTGATTGTACGCCAGTTTACAGTATACTAGGGTCCCCCGGTAAAATCACCCAGATCACTCTTCAACGTTTAAATGGCGGCATACAACTAACTTGGTATCCACCCGCCAATTCAAACGAAATTCCGATTGATTCTTATTCGATTCGCTACGGTAAAACAAGTGATCCACCTGATCTTATTAACGGTTATGTATCCACAAGTCTCCCTACTGTAACGATTTCGGGTCTTTTAAACGGTGTTTCATATGGTTTCTGGATTTCGGCAGCGAACCGGTATGGTGAAGGAGTACTCTCAGACCAGCAAAATTTAGATCCGGGTGTGGCACCAGAACCAATAACGCTGGTGAGGCGTGCATATCACTCAACGACGAGTATTCCGTCGGATGCCGATCCACAAAAGGTAGGGGTCGAATTTGTTCCGCCTTTGAATTACAATGGACGAGCACCGTCTACCTATACAATAAAGTATTCACTCTTAAATGTGCAAGGCGCACCCGTAACGACAATTACAACACCGGTAAATCAGCTATCCCTGTTAAATGAATTAATGGTTGATATTTCAAACAATGCGATCTATAATACAAATGGTTATAGGGGTAATTATGTTCGACGAGTGATAGATATTTCAAATACGATTCCACCTGGCGTCTATGTGTTTACGGTATATTCTACAAATGTTTATGGTACATCTGCTGACTCCTTGCAAAATGTGACAATTCAACTTGGAACTGGTGTTCCGCGATTTATAGCACCGACACTGACATTACCGTCGGATAATATAATCAGTACTACGCCGGGAGATAATAGAATCACATTTAAGTGGAATCAAACATCACTTCCTGCGGCGACTAGTGTAAATGGTGTAGGGTGGAAATATCGAATCCAATACACTGATAATCTAAATTATTGGTATTATCCGAATCGTCCATTATCAGGCGGAATTCTGTATGATAATATCGATATATCCTACAATAATACCATAGTGCCAGGAACCGGTATATGTACCATCGATATTAGTAAAAATGTATTAAATGGCCGGAGATATTATGTTAGATATTGCATCGTAAATCCAGTCGGCGATACATCACAATATACGCTATCTAATGATAGTAATGTAAATATTACATCAACCATACCTGGAAAACTGCCAAATCCGCCCGACATTCTTAATTCAAATGTCGGTGACCGATTAGTTAATCTTTATTTCAGTTGGACGAATTTTCCACCAGGACTGGATAGAACTGGTGGTTACCCTATTTTAGATTATAAGATTGAAAGATATGAAAGATCGAGTGTAGGTGGTATTGAAGTACAAGGGTTGGATACTACGTTTTATAATATTACTGGTCCTTTTTTTACCGATGTTAATAGCATACGTCGTAATGGAACACAATATGAATACCGGGTCTATTCGCGAACTGCGATTGGATATTCTAGTTTTTATACATCCGTTGTCACAATTCCTGTTCGTCAATGTGATATAGTTTATAACGTAACTTCTACCATCGATGTAAATAAAATAACGTTGAATTGGCAACCACCTACTAATTTAGAACCCGGTATGCCAATTGTGCAATATTATATAGAATATAGAATTTTTGATAAATATGCTAATAAAAATGTAAACGATATGATGGCAATTGTTGTAAATGATGATTTATGGTCCAGTTTAACAACTACTGTACGTTCGGTATATACGCCAAATGCTGCACTTTCATATACAATAACCGATTTAATAAATTATGAAGTGTATGTATTTCGCGTTGCAGCTGTTACCCAAGATTCGATACGCCGCAAATTAGTTGGTCTAATACAAGTGATCGGGTCAAATAGTCCATATTTACCGAACCCGGTAATCATCGGTAAGGTTCCAACTAAAATTATAGATGATATAAATTTTATAAATGGCGACAAGCAAATAAACATTACTTGGTCTAGCGATGATATTTTAAATACATCTCAGATTATTAATTTTATTGTAGAATATCGAATTTATGGTAGCAGCGATACTGCAATCACTTTAAAATATGTATATAATTCTTCCGTTTCTTATTATACTGCGACCCGAGTATATTATAGTATCAATATTAAGGGGTTAAGTAATTCTATTAATAATATTACAAATTCACATAGTTACGAGGTAATTCTTTACTCTGAAAATACTGTTGGTTACACTAATTCTGTAGATAAACTAAGATTAACCGATTTAACAGTATCATTGTATGATCGAATATACGATACATATGAAAGTTTAACGAAATTGCCGAGATATGTGCGACCAGGTGCAGTACCGAGTGTTCTGTATATATAATGACGCTGCCAGCGAGACCGAGACTACTGAGACTACTGAGACTACCGAGACCACTGAGACTACCGAGAGTACCGATACTGCAGGACGCTGTTCTTGTTTATTTTCGTATTATATAATATTCGATTATATAATATTCGATTATATAATATTCGATTATAATAAGAAATTTTATTTACTGTTTACGATTACGATTACGTTATAACCAATGTCAATTGTTCAAATTGGCAAACAAAATAGAATTGATTTATCGTGGAACAGTGTTATAAACAATGGTTATACTGTTAAGAATTATTTTTTTTATGCAGAAGAAAATGCAAATGATGTATCAGCAAATGTATCGTATTACGCATATGCATTACCTACCCCAAATATTGGTTACTTTTTATCAAATACAGAAACGAATTCTGGAAGTACTGTGAGCGGGTTTGATCTTAATAATGCAATAGAGCCATATCAACTTATACTTAATAGTGGATTTTCGAATTATTTTGATTTAACATATGGTGGCGAAATCCAATTATCGTGGGCATATCATAGCGATGTTCCAATTGTAGACATATGCAGTAACTTTGTTTCTTCAACGATTATATCTATCATTGTTATAAAAACAGACATTAACAGCAATAGTATTGTATTATTAAATAATACTGGTCGCGTTTATGATTCGTATTCAAATAAATTAGGGGCAGATCCAACAAATAATGGGGTAATATTAAAGGATATATTTCCAATCTCAATCGATCCGTCCGCATCAAGTGTAAGTAAGCATTTTAATAAAACCGATTCTATCATTGTAAATGTATCCTTTTCAAATTTATCGTATATACCGTATAATGCAACCAACGTGAATGATACACGGACGTATAGCATTATTATGAAAGATATTACATTTGCACCATATCGTCTTCCGTTTTCTCAGAGATATACCTCATTACCATTTGGTAACGGAACGAATACTGGTTTTAAAATAACACATTCTAACGCACTAGACAATGAAACAAATACTGGTGGTGTTATTTATTATATGCCGAAAATGACGAATCCGATGAAAAAATACGAAAATGCGAAAATCAGTATTTCCTGGATGTATGATTTCGATTTATCATTATCACCGGTTGATTTATCCAATATTTCATTGCCGTATCGAATGAAAATTCGCGGATATTCACGCCCGTTTACGAAAACAAGCACGTCGATTACCGATAGTAATTATAATACAAGTATTGCCGGTGATTTTACATTACATACTGCTGATCTCGCAAATTATAATACATATCCATTGTTTCTTTATGACGCTAGTTTTAATGTGAGATACTCTGATATTAAAAGAGACGCGAGTAATAATCGCCCAATTATTACGACAACAATTGATTTATCCGGCTTGACATCATTTCCAGAACAAACTACCATAAACGACCATTCTCATACTCAAATCGTGTTTATTTATACACTTTATTTGGATACGAATTTGCCAGTGTATGATGTATCGTATTCCAACATTTCTAGTATATTCAATGTATGTTTATTATCGTATACGTTTACACCCTATCAATATTATCGATTTTCCAGTCCAGATCCGGTATCCGCCATTTCAAATGCAAAAGATGGTTCGTTTAATACAATATATACGATATCAAACCCGTATACGAATGTATCTAATTTCTATTCATTTTATAATTTAACAAATGGTACATACTATGGTTTTAAACTTGCAGCCGATAATATTTTTGGTACATCGCCATATTCGTCGCGCTTTGTCGGTCGGTGCGGTTCAGCTCCGAATAGAGTGTTTGGCGGAAATTATAGTGTAGAATCGTATAATCAACGCAATCAAATAACAATTATGTGGGATAGACCCAGTTTTAGTGGGTATGAAATTGTAGGATATAGAATTAATTATGCGCTGGATATTTCAGGTAAATGGGTCGATATTTTTGATTATATGGGCGATAAACATCCAAATACGATTTTGTTCAATATGTTTTCAAATGTGGATATTTCGAATTCTCTATTCGAAACAGGCGATGTACGTTATACGTATATCACACGGCCATCCGATATTACAGACGTAACAGCCGATATAACGTTTCGGTTTTTATTACGTACTTTTAATTTCGTGAATTCTTCAATGGCTCTACAATACGGAACCGGAGATATATCTGGCGACATTATTAATGGTCGAAAATATTATATACGAATTGCTGCAATGAATATGATTAATAACACATTGACAGCTGGTGAATATTCGCCTGTCCTATCCGGCGTTTCGGTTACATTTCCGGTAAATTCAGGCGTTTTCTTTCCAATTACTGGTGATAATATCCGTGTAGTTGGTGATAAACTTATTATTTTTTCGTGGGTTATTCCAAATGACGACGGAGGCGGGCCTATTTTAGATTATTTAATTGAATATGCACCGACTTTGGTGGATGGAAACGGGGTACCCATTAAAGATGCGAGTGGCAACTCAATTCCATCTACATACGTACCATATTATTCCGACGATAATGAACCACGAGATAAACTTGCAGATTACAAGTATATTCTGAATAATAAAAACACTACTGATGCGTCAATTGTCGCATTATCTGCGGCAAAAAGGGCAAACCTAATAAAATATATGATCCCCCCAACGCCGATTTCACTATTTAATATAGATCGTAATAGCAATTCGAATACGGAAGGCCCATTATTTGCGAATTCGCTAATAATTAAAAACAGTAATACGAAATATACATATACAAGTTATGTATTATCTCAAAATGAATTTGATTTATCGAATATACAGCTTAAATGGTATTATATCAAAGATTCAGCTAGTACGAATTGGACAAACGATACCAAGATTAATTTTAAAATATCGATTACTGGCTATTTAACGGATAATAATAATTTAAATAAAATACAACTATTTACACTTCCAAGCGTAGCCGATATTTCATATAACGCAACCAATGCATTATTGTCAGATGCATCGAATATTGCAATTGGTTTTAAATACATCAATCACCTAACAGGTGGTAATCTTAATGCAAATCCGTCAAATCCGGCCGAAACACCGCGTATTTCAATCTCAGATATTACAACAATAGATTCGTCGTTTTCTACAGCATTAATCGTCAAGAACAAAAATGTCAATTATTCCTATATGAGTAGTCCATTAACACAACCCGTGAATTTCTATTTGAAAAATATTCAACTTAAATGGTATTATCTTGTGGATAATTCTGGATCGGTATGGAATACAAATACAAACATCCAATTCAAACTATCGATCAAGGGATATTTATCCGATCTAAATGGTGAAAATCGGATTCAAATTTTTTCGATTCCGTCGTATTTTTCAACAAGTGCATATGATGTAACATCATCTACTTTATCGTCGGATGTAAGTTTCAACTACATTAATTATATAACCGGTAATATCATACAGAACAACGCAAACCCAACTATACCTATTTCAAATATATATGAAATAAATAGTTCACGGCGACTACATATTGATGTGTCGGCCACTAATTTATCCGACATTTATGGTGCAAAAGTGAATATACGTTTTGCGCCGATAGTTTTGAGTGGAATCGCATCACAATTGCAGCGGATTAATGAATATCGGAAATTTGTCTTGGATGTATCTGCAACTAACCTAACCGACGTTTCTGGTGCAAAGATGAATATATATTTTGCGCCTGTCATTCTAAATGGTACTGCGCCAGTTCGAACAATGATAACCGAACCCGCACTGAAAACGCGTTTCACATATACGGTCAGCGACAATTCGGGGTGTCCATTAAACAATAAGGAATACAGTTTTCGTGTTCGGCCATTTAATATTTCTGATTATTTTTTTGTAGCAAATAAATTTGAAGAAACAATTGGTACAACAACTGCGTCACCAATTACGAATATATCCTATATATTAAATCAGGATGGAAGTGGCGGTTCCGTTACATTTAGTTGGAACTATGCTGCTTCTGCTTCTTATTATTTTAAAATAACTATTCCAGAAGATTATGAAAAGGAAGCTGCTCCAAATGAATATATCATCAGCTCAATTACTGATAAATCACTTCAAACCCCGGTTTTGGATGTTTCCAACAACAGGGTTACATACTCGATACCGTCGATATTACCTGTCGATATTTTACGCGGTAATGTTCAAACACGTTTGACGAATGGACGTGCATATACAGTAAAAGTTGCTGCAATTAAAGAAGTTATTATAAACGGTGAATATCGAACGTTTACGGCGCCATATGTATCATTTGACTTCATCGTACCATTCGTTACGCCGTTACGCCCACTTTCATTGATCGCGTATAGTGGCAATAATACAATTCTGTTAAATTGGGCACTGCCTAATGTTACAATTGATCCGAATTATTATACTACATTTAATATCGAAACTGGATATTATAAATATAAAACGTATATATTAGAATATAAACCGGCTGATGGAACTCTGTGGACATCCTTACCTGAAATAATAATTCCGGCTGGTAGTGTGGCTGGTTATATTCAAACTGCAACGATTACTGGTATTTTAAATGATACTGACAATGGTGGTATAAATTACAATGTGCGAGTTAAACTATCGATTCAAAATCTGAATAATTTACAATCTGCTTATTCTCAATATACATATTTAACCAATGTAAATAATATTGCGTATGTAGAGAATGTAAACAATGTGGCGTATGCGTCGGCGCTACCGATTAAACCATTGATCGTGCAGTATTTAAATATTTGGAAGATATCCGCTTCAAATAATCAAATTGGAATGACGTGGACTACGCCGAGTTATAACGGTGGCGCAACGTTTTATTATTATGAATATCAGTATTCTTTAAATACGATAACTTGGAATGATGTATATGACGTGAGTAACGGAATCGCTATAAACACCGGTGCGAATTTGATCGGCCCGTCGTCACTATCTGCGGCGATCGACACACCTATTCGATTTACATTAACTTGTAAATCGGATATTATGCGTTATTCATTACGAGTGCGTGTAACCGGATATAACACACTTGATGGGTCTGGTAATCCATTCCTTCATCCGAATATAGCTAGACGTGCGACAAGTGACTGGTCTACATTTGCAACGGTCATTTTGTAATTACTCCATTCTTCGTAATAACTCCATTCTTCGTAATTACTCGAATGTTCGTAATAACTCCATTCTTCGTAATAACTCCATTCTTCGTAATAACTCCATTCTTCGTAATTACTCGAATGTTCGTAATAACTCCATTCTTCGTAATTACTCCATTATAACCCAGACGATAATGTATTTATTTGTTCCTGTGATAATGATTCAGGGAAATCAACATTGAATTTAATTTTTATTGAACCTGTTTCGCCATTTTTTTCAAGACCGAGATTTGGTATCGTTTTTATGCTTCCCGGTTTAATGATGTTTCCAGGTTTGTTTGATAACTGAAACACTCGTCCGTTTAAATGGTGAATTTCGAAATGAAACCCACAAAGCGCGTCTTTTAGTGAAATTGTTTTTTCGATATGCAAATCAAGATTTTCCACTTTAAATATCGGATGTTGAAGGATATTAATCATTATGCGAACATCGCCTTTGGCGCCGGCTTCGTTCATATTACCATATTCATTTAAAATAATAGAATCGCCTTGAAGAATTCCTTTGGGAATTTGTACGTGAAGAGTTTCACGTTCTATACGCACAATATCGTTATCCGGAATTTGTCGGTCGATCTCGATAGGAAAAGTGCAGCCATTATAGGATTGTTCAAGTGTTAATGAAACCGTTTTTATAATGGTTTCTGGTGGCTGAACAGGAACAACTCTTGGGGTACTTCCGTTTCCGCCGCTGGCGTGGGCGTGGGCGTGTGCGTGGGCGTGTGCGTGCCCATTCGGATGATTACCGTGAAACGCCTGAAATACCATTCCAGGCCCACCTGGCATTCCGCGCATTCCTGGAAATCCGTGCATTCCTCCTCCTCCTTGCATTCTACCCATCCCAAATAACATTTGTAGAATTTCGTCGGGAATGCCAGGGCCTCCACCACCTCCTTGTCCTTGTCCTGATGAATTAAAATGAAAAACATGCTCCATATTAGGTCCGCGACCGTTTCCGCCCATTCCACCCATTTTTCGCATCATATCATAATTACGCCGCTTATTTTGGTCTGATAATGTTTCGTATGCTTGGTTTATTTCTTGGAATTTTCTCTTACTTTCATCCGTATTACCATTTTTGTCTGGATGATGGATCATTGATAATTTGCGATATGCCTTTTTGATTTCATCGTCACTCGTTTTTTCATCTATACCCAATACTTTATAATAATCTTCCTGGGGTTTATCACTGTCATTGTCATTGTTGTCATCATCGACAAATCCAGGGCCGAAATTAAAAAACATACTATTAGATGTTTACTTCGAATAATATTTATGTTGTTTATGCTTAAATATTATATTAGATATACATGTAAATTACGCACATTCATACCTAGTCATTCATTCCTAGGCATTTATACCGAGTCATTTATACCTAGTCATTTATACCTAGTCATTCATCTATTATGCAAAGTGTATCTACCGGTCTTACCGAGAGTAATATAATCTCGCCGGTTATACCATTTATTACGAAATATCAGCCTACAGTTATCGACGCATTTGAGCAATTAGATGATGAAATCAAATTTTTGATTCGTACCTTGATTAAAATGGACAATCTTAATATTTTGTTTTACGGAGATTCAGGTTCCGGAAAAACGTCGATTATCAATTCGGTTATACGCGAATATTACAATACCGATAAATATAACAGCGATAATGTTCTTATTTTGAATAGTTTAAAGGATCAAGGTATTCAGTATTATCGTAACGATGTTAAAATATTTTGTCAAACGTGTTCGCTTATCCCCGGAAAGAAAAAGATTGTGTTATTGGACGATATTGATTTAATCAACGAGCAAGGCCAGCAAGTATTTCGTAATTGCATTGACAAGTATAACCATAATGTTCATTTTATTTCATCCTGTACAAATATTCAAAAAGTAGTTGATACATTTCAATCTAGAAATATCATTATAAAAATAAATCAACTCAATGAGGCGTGTCTTCATAAGATTATGCGAAAAATAAAGAAAAACGAAAATCTCACCATTTACGATGACGCCGAATCATTTTTGCTTAACATTTCAAATGGGTCTGTTCGGACATTAATTAACTATATGGAAAAAATCAAATTGTTGGATCAGGTTATAACATACGATATGGCGAATAAAATTTGTTCGAATATAAGTTTTCATTATTTCGATGAATATACGCGCTTTGTATTATCTGGTGAATCACAATTGAACAATGCAATTCGTGTGTTGTTTATTTTAAACGATCAAGGATATTCTGTATTAGATATTCTGGATAATTATTTCATATTTGTAAAAATAACATCATTGTATTCCGAAGATATAAAGTATAAAATAACATCATTGATTTGCAAATACATTACAATATTCCATAATATTCACGAGCACGACATTGAATTGGCATTATTTACAAACAATTTATGTCAGATTGTTTCGGCGTCGTAAGCGGCTGCTCTGTTGTGTTGTGCGGCGATTGCTTGCCTTTCTGTGAACGCGTCGTCTCGTATGTCTTCTTAGTTGTTTACCTTTTCTGTTTGTAGATTTACCGTTACCGCCGCGTAGTGGTAGTGTTTAGTGGTACGTGTTTGGGCGAGGAGAATTAATTGGTGTGTTGGGTAAACTATGTAATTGAGACAAAACTAAATCATCATAGTCATTGCCACCACGAGGCGTATCAGCATTGGATCTTGGCGAGCTGGGCCTCGTATTTGGTGTATTACTGGTCATCATATATAGTTATATATATTTATTTATTTTTATCCCTCTACCCGGAACATCCTGTCGCCTTTGCAAGAATATATTTACCAACCAAGGTATTCGATTCAAGCACTTGAGACGGAGATAATCGCGCGAACCATTGATATTTCGTTCGTTTCAATATTTCTTGGTCGGGAATATATATTCCTGCAGAAGTCGGCGACAAACGAATATCTACATCCCCCAACAATTCTTCAATCAAGACGGGTCGGTTATTGGTTGTCTTCGCGCCAAGTTCCTCTGCAGGTATAATGGATACGCGATACTTTGACGCAACCTGATTCTTGTCTAAACCGAGGCAATTACCTCCTGCTGCTGCTGCCGCTGCTGCCGATTTCGCCATCCACCACTTGGATGTTTCGCCAGTAAATTCCATTTCATTTGTATGATCCTTTGCAACAAGTTGTTCTAGGTAATCGGCGTATTCTTTCATTAGCGGATCTTTCTTGCGGCACCCAATCATCTTCGTGGATGGCGAATACTGTGACTCCGCCGAGATATTAGACGTTGAACGTAATTCGCCAATAACTACATTGGCATTGTCTAAATGTGCGTCATACAGTCTTCGCAGGTCATAGAAACATATAAACGAACTAGGCACTACAAACCCGCCGTATAAATGCAGAATATGCGCCATTGCAAGCTCGCGCATATGTGACCGCAACGGTTTCGGTAAATGCTCGACTCTTGTTCGCCATTCGGGGATAATCTTCGCAAAGGATTCATCATCCATCAGGCAAACATTGAAACTCTCACCGCACGATTCAATGATACTGCGTATTGTTAAATACTGGTAGGGTTGGTTCAGGTTTTCGCTAGTTCTAGAGTTGTAATTCTCCCAATTTCTGGCATTTTTTTCAAACTCTAAATGTATCCATAATATCGGCTTGTTATTCTTCGTAAGTGATGAATCGTTCAATAAATACTTTTGAATGAGCTCGCCATTCTCCTGCAGATCTTCTACGTCAATTGTTTTCTTATACTTATTGTAAAAAAAACCAATCACCATAATTACGAGATATGCGACACCGACCTTAACTAGCTTATTTTCTAACATTATCGGTGCGTGTGTGTAATAATGACGTGTATGTCTATATGTATATGAATGGATAAAAATAATTTGGGTTTATCTAACCGTTTTCGACAACTTGTTTTCATATATAAGTAATGGTGACAATAACTCGACAATCATTTTCAGGTTTTCAGCCTTCTTCTTTTGAGTCTTACTGCATTTCGTTGATTCCTTGAAAGAACTCGCGGCGGATTCGATTGATTTCAACATTCTAGATACATACACTTGGATCGTGTCTGTCGGTTTAACCTTTGGGAACACTGATTCTTCATCATCCACTTTAAGTATGTCTCGTAGGGCCGGTATTTTGAGGATTTTTGATGTGATGACACTATTATTATGTTTTACTTCATTCTCGTGATTCTCTGAAAAATATCCGTGAGAATTATACCACGACATTCCTTTCGTTAAAATTTTAAGGTCTGCTAATTTTACGGTTATTGTGTCACAAAGCGTAATATGTGACTCATCGATTAATTTGATAGAATTGTATTCTGGAAGTGATAATGCCAGTTCATTTACTTTCCGTAGCAGTGCGGTTCCTTTTCCTTCATTCCCGACATCACATCTGTCTAAAGTATCTAAACGGATAATTTTATTGCTGTTTACTCTTAGTATTAGGCAAGAATTATCATTGTCTTTTTTATTTGATATTATGACATTTAACCCCATTGATGTTCTCATAAACTCAATCTGAAATATGGATTCATCGAATATTCGACGTATATTTGTTTCTATCAGTTCAAGATCGGCCATTCGTGGTCGTGGTCGTATATATAACCTATATAATAGATCCGATTCTTATAATTATTACGTCATTCTAAGCGGAAGATGTCCGAGTATAGCTTCTTATGAATATCTCGAGAGATTTCGTCCTGTTTTGCTAAAATAAAAGCTCGGCGTGTGTCTTCCTCTTCCTGCATTGTCTTCGTCCGGTGATATGCTGTTTGTTGCTCTGTTTCGCTTACACGGAAATCTCGGCGATTCACGTCTCTAAATGTCTGCAGTTCATTTACATTACGGAATTTCTTTACATTGTGATAATCATCTTCTGTGACTGGAATTACCGACTCAGTATGCGCCTTTTTCAAATCTTCATATCGCAGATTTCCAAATATACCGCTTGAATATTCTTGTGGTCTCTCTCTTGTAAGGTCGTACCCGCATACGCCACCGCCACCGCCACCGCCCACGCCCACGCCCGCGTGTTCCCAATCCATTTTCTCAACCAGCGCGTACTTGTTTCGCAATTCCTGTTTTTGTTTATTCAAGATTGCAACCTTATCTTGCCACGTGCCAGCTTCGCTTGTTTCATCGTGGTTGTCCTTATCCTCCCCTCGGAACCAGGCATCATATCCGCTCTCTTGTTCATCATCTTTTATCTTGTATTGTTCGAACTTTTCATTAAACCATTTGTTAAATTCTATCAATTTATTTACTTTAGAATCAGATGTTCGAGAGATTTCGATACGGCCGCTACCGCCACCACCACCACCGCCGGTATTCATCATTTCGTCTAACCGCTGTTTCATCAATAGATGGGTCTTCATTGCATACTCATCGGTACTATCCGCCTGAAACCCCTCCTTTCGCATCACACGGTTATAATCTACGATTTTTGCACCGGCTTTCGCCGCCATATTCTCGTCGATTGGTATATAGGGTGTATCCTTTGCGACACACCCCGTGGACGGGATTGCAGCGTACCCGACATTTTTATGGATTCTCTCGGTATAGTGTTCCTTCACCGATGGATTTCGTATCGTATAGATTTGATGGACAATTCGATATGCCTTTGTAAAGAATAGAAAGTAGTCTTTCGAGAGATTACTTTTATCTGGATGTGTCTTTAAAACCATCGTTTTTGCTCGCTTTAAATCTTGATCATTGAATAATGTTGGCAAATTAAACAAGGCTAATATGTCTGGTAAATTATAGTTTTCAATGTTGAGGTCGAGAGATTCCATATTTATCAAGTAATTATATTATACTTCATAAATTTAATAATGGCTTGCCACGCAAAAATCTCTCGAACATCGTGGTTTAAGCCTTCGCGCATCTTGCAAAAAAAGCCTGTATGTCCGGAGGATTGGCCCCCGTTACCGAATCGTCTGGGATATAATTGACATTACCATTTTTGAAGAAAAGGAACGCTGGAATACCGTTTACCATCTTTTTCTGTTTCATAAATGCATAAAAATCCAGGGATTCATCTACGTCAATCTCATAACATTCAATGAAAGGTGTTGATAGTTTGGCGATCTCTTGCATTGCAAGATCCTTAATTGCGCGACAAGGACGACACCAAGTCGCTGTTAATTTAAGTATTGTTGACTTATTTTGTTGAGAATTATACTCCAATAATCCCTTAAATGTTTCTCTTGTAAGTTCCGTGGCAACCAACTGCATTTGCATTTTTCAACCGCTTACTTGTAAAAAAATATTCGCTTTAAAATAAAGTTTTATACTCTTAACCAATATTTAAAATTTAAGTTATTTACGAATAAAAGTTTGTCAGTCAGGACGGCAAACGAACAAAGTTATCGACCGTCAGTCACAAAAATATTCGGTTTAAAATAATAATATTACGATAATCTTACCTTAAGAAATGATCCTTCGGATGAAAAAAACGGGACTTTTTAGGCCGTTTTTTGGACATTTATAAATGTCCTTTTTTGGGTTTGCGCTGGAGACTTTTAAAAAAAACGTTGCAAACCTCGTTCTGACTGAGATGCTCACAAACGTGTTTTTTTGCCGAAAAAAACGTGACTGAAAATTTTTGATCGTTCGTCGTTCGTCCGTCGATCGGGGGTTAAAATCTGGACATAGTTTAGGGGTCGGTGACGCTCGGTGACAAAAAGTAGCAATTTTTTAGACCTTACCATTTTCAGTAAGGTGTTTTTGAGGTATGCCAAAACGCGAGAGCATATTATGCACTGGTGACGCTTTCGTGACACAAAGTAGCAACGTGTTTCGCTGCGATTTTTGTGACTATAATACGTCTAAGAAATATAATCTGACGAAACATCTTAGCTCGATAAAGCATCTCTGTCACGAAAAAGTAGCAAAAGTAGCAACTGATGCGAGCGAGAGCATATATGGTCTCAGGACATATGTATGTTACAAATGTAATAAACAATACAGGTCGCGCAACGGACTATGGTCGCATTCGAAGACGTGCAATCATTTGAATCACCAGAATTATATCGTCGGTGGCGTCGATAGCGGTGGTGGTGGCACCGTACATAACCCGGCCGATACAAACATTGCGTATTTGACATCGATGGTCATTGAGGTTGTTAAGAACAACGCGGAACTTCAAAAACAAAACGCCGAACTACAGAACAAGATGATTGATATATATAAAAATACGAATCAACACATTACAACAACCACCACCGGTAATAATAACAATCATCATAATGCGCATAATAAGACGTTTAATATCAACTTCTTTTTAAATGAACAATGCAAAGATGCGATGAATATGTCTGATTTTGTCAAGAATATTAATGTAAGTCTTGCCGATCTCGAAAATGTCGGCAAAGTCGGGTATGTTGAAGGCATTTCTACGATTATCATTGATAATTTAAGAAATACAGAATTATGTAAACGCCCAATTCATTGCAGCGATTTGAAACGTGAGACACTTTATGTGAAAGATGAAGATAAATGGGAACGAAGTACCATCGATAATTCTCGACTTAAAAATGCAGTTCGAGTGGTTGAACAGAAAAATATCGGGTTAATGTCTTCGTGGGCGGATCATCACCCACAATGTGAAAATAGTGGAACACGTGAAAATAATGCGTATATGAAATTGTCCGATGTTGTATTAGACGGTGAAGAATCGAATATTCAGAAGGTTATCAAGCGTGTTGCAAAAGAAGTGAAATTGGATAAAATAGATACAGTGGGGGAAGAATGAACGCGTGCGCGCGCGTGCGGCAGATGTATCTTTCTTTACACGCCAACAACCTGCTCTAACTCCTGAATCCTAATATGCGGCAACTCGGTATGTGCCTCCCAAAAATACTTGCAATATGCCCATTTAAATTCTAGCTTATCGCAATAAAAGTGTGAATATTCGCGTTTCAGTTTCTCAGCCAGTTTCGCTGGCAACAGATTATGGCTCGCCATCGGCAATACATAACACAATTGAACCAAATCGCGTACAGGTGATTTCGGCTTTTCTTCGATCATTGTAACATCCATATGTGGGATGAAACGCAGCAAATCTGTGAGTAATGGCGCATATGCATATTTATAACACCACCGCCAATCAATACATCCATTTGAATAATACTGCATCGTCCATTCAAGACCTTCCATATAATTCACACAAATCTGCCGAATCCGGTTATTTTCTGGTTGTCGGCTGTCTTCGAAAATATCGATATCGAACAATGAATCATAATACCGAAACTCCCAATTCTCGCGAAATGGGTCAATATACTTTTCAATCGAACGCTCCTTCATTGGAATAGACATAAAATCCGCCATCGTATTATTACTTGAGACCAGTTCTGTGATTTTTTCACACGCAATTCCAGTTAGTTCAGTCAAATCTTTTGCATCCTTTGGTGGCTGCTGTCTTCCATTGCGATTCGTCTCGTGGTTATTATGATTATTATTGTTTGCACCAAATCGCTTACTTTGCCTGTCACGCAATTTATGTTCGTCGATCATTCGCTGATGCTCATTTGATGCCAAACAATCGATGAATGCACGCATTTGTTTCCAGTCGATTGTCTTTATTTGACCATCGCCGCCGCTGCCGCTGCCGCTGTGTCGCCTACTCGACGGCACCCGCTTTACCAAATATGCGCCACTACTCCGAAAAATATGCGCATACGTCTGAAGGAGAACATTCATACCGGTAGACCGCAGATTAATCGACGGAAAATGCGGCATAAAATCGTTTCCAAGCATAAACGTCATCAGAATATAATCGTCAATCGCCGCAATCACTTGTGGTGTGATTTTATTCGTAGAAACGGACAATTTTGCATCGGTATTTGGCGCAACAAACGACATTTCGGGTGCGACCCCAGTCTCCTTTGTTTCACGCATCAGACGTTCAAGTGAAGACGCAAATGTCGGAATATCCAAGAAATAATTATCATCTTTCGAGAGATTACTATCAAGCGACTGAATAAAATCGGGCGTATCGCGATACAAGTAAATATTCTCAGATACGTACAAATGATTCAAACAAAGCATAATTAGATCTGCGTCCAAGCCGTAGATAAGTGTCGTCGTGTCTTTATGATACTTCGGATTATTTCGGATATATTCGAACAACTTATGCTCACCCTCGCCCGGTTCATCACTTCCAGAATAAATAAACTGAATCGGGCTAACGCCGGTTGTACTTTGTAGTCTCGCTTGAGTGTCGATAAACAAGCGCATCTGCGCATTTAATTTAGTCATAAACTGTGTTCCTGGTGTAATAGATGAAGTATTCCACGCCTTGTGTACCGTCTTATTGATCGTTTTCGCCTTTTGATCGCGGTCGTACTGACTGTCGCCACTTTCACGACGAGTCGCGGTGGCGGTGGCGGTGGCAGAGGTCGCATTAATAGACTGCTCAACAATCGTTGTAAACCAGGATTTATACCGACGTTCGCGTTGTTGATTCAATTTAGCCACGGGTGCAACTCCATCAAATGCTATAAACACTTGGGATTTAGGCTTTATGAGTTCGATATATGCAATTATTTTCTGACACACCATCTCGATGATCGCGGACTCGTAGTCATCATTTGACATTCCTTGATTCGATCCAATGATACGAACGGCATCATATACTAAACCGTTTGTATCCATATATAGATTATGGACGATCGGCAGTAACCCGAGCTTCTTTATAATTTGTTTATGGTACTTGACGACATTTGCAAAATAACTTGGAATTCCCATTGTATGTATAAGTAAGGCTATAGGGACGTATACGCACGCAGTCTATTCAGTTATATTATTATCACATATTGTGTTTATATCTAATATACCGGTATATCCGGTATATCCGGTGTATCCGGAATTAAAATATCCAATATATACAAGTGAATACAACATAAAATCATAAAATGGGTCTCGAATTTACATTTTCGAATTTTTTTCAGATATTCGGGTTAATGTCGCCTTTATTTTTAGGAACATTTTTAGTATTAGTCTCTGTGTTTAATCAGAATATAAAAGGGTTGATATATCTATCTTTGGTATTAATTACATCGGTGATTAGTTATGGAATCAGTGTGATTATTAAAAATCCGCCACTTCCGAATGCAGGAGCAATATGTAATTTGATCGATTTTCCATTAGTACCAACACAATTCAATGTTCCTAATTTTAATAGCGTGTTTATTTCATTTACATTTATGTATTTGCTCCTACCAATGGTGGTAAATGATCAGGTCAATTATTGGCTTGTTGGCGTGATTATAACGTTATTCGCGATTGATGCATATGTTAAATTAAACAACTATTGTACTGAAAATAAGGGGATTTTATATGGTGCTGTGATAGGTTTAACGTGTGGTGCAATGGGCTATTTTATATTAAAAATGAATGACCTAGAAAGTTTACTGTTCTTCAATGATTTAACTAGTAATAATGTTGTTTGTAAGCGACCGGCAAAGCAAAAGTTCAAGTGCCAGTTGTATAAAAATGGCTTACCTGTTGCAAATGTCTAATCCGACCCGATCCGACCCGGAATTTGATATGAATACAAATGAATTCAAATCAAATATAACAATGTAGGACTTGATAATCCATTCCATTCCCTATTGATAAAAACTGCTATAATTGTTTACAATCCACGCAGAAAATTCGGACAATAATATTTGTTTTTGAAACCCGTTTGTGAACATTTTCAAATTACCATTGGATTTCTCTCCATAAATCTGAAAAAAATACTGAATGACACTACTTGTTTTCGCCAAACGATACTTATCCTCGGCTTGCTTATATGTGAACACTGGTTTACCCTTTCTGACATTTACGGCATTATGAAAATCAACTAGAAATTCCTGTAAATGTTCTTTCGTTGTGATCGCGTCAATTCTGCGTAAATTTTGCTTCATATATTCCATTGCGTGTTGTGTGCATTCTGGGCACGGTAAATTCGAACAAATGCGTTGGATGTAATTAATAAGATCGGTTTTTTTGCTCGAAAACTCAGCAGGAACAATCTTAAATGCCAGTGTATGAAATAAAATCCATACACACGGCCCCCATACACTTTTAGAAACCATTTTAAAAATAAAAAACGATTATTGCGATATTATTGCGATTATTGCGATTATTGCGATTATTGTGTTATTATATCGATATAAAAATAATTTATGAAATCATTATATAATAAATATCACATTATAGAGTATTCACAATGATTCAATATTCAATTGAAGGTGATATTGATTTTTTTAAGGAGTTGCAGACGATTCAAACCGAGAAACCGGAAACCGAAGATACGAATAAATGTATGTTATCTGATGAAATGCTGCGCCCCGATGCAATTACATTAGTATGTGGGCATAAATTTAATTATAAGCCATTATTCGCAGAAGTATTGATGCAGAAATGTTCCATTTTGCCTAAAAATATGGCATCATCGATGACTGCGTCATACGTTCATCTGAACAACAGTCACATTCACAATAACAATCATAATCTGAATCATAATCAAAATCACACGAATGAAAATACTGTTATCACTCTGAATTACAATGCTTCTATGAATATGGAAACGATGAAACTAAACTATAATGAAATCAAGTGCCCGTACTGCAGAACAGTTACATCACAATTGTTGCCGTATTATCCATATCCGGAAATTAAACAAATCCGATATGTGAATTATCCATTGAATCTATGTATGCCAGGTATAAAATGTGGCTACTTTGCGTCTAAATCAATAAATAAAGAATGTGATAATGCACCCACATATGATGAAAAATACGGGGTTTTATGCAAAACTCATATGAAATGTGCTGTGAAACAATCACAATCACAAGCACAAGCACAAGTCAAGCCGCCGAAGGGGGCGGCAGGAAAGCAAGGTGCTGCAACTAAAAACCCTAATGCTAAATATAGTAATGGGAATGTTATCGCGTATAGCAGCATTTCATCACCTGTAAAGCCAGGTTGCTCATATATTTTGATTGCAGGAAATCGCAAAGGTAGTGCTTGTGGTTGTGTCGCGTACACACCAGTTGCGCAATCAGCGAGTGACCATAATAATACAGAGAATAACGTAGTATTATGCAAGAGACATTATAATAAGGGTTGAGATAGCTACACATTATTTTACTTTTGTGGAAGATTATTTGCTTTAGAATTGCCAGGAAGGATTTGTAATGGGCACAATACTGCGGATGGCTTACTGGATTGGCGCAGTTTAGCGCGTCTTACTGCTATACTCGATGAACCAACACCTGAACCTGGTGTATAGGATGCATTTTTGAGATTATTGTGAATATCGCCCATTAGTGTCAATCGGACTTTTTTTAACATTGTCCGCGTATCGTTCTTTTATTTTATGAATATATAATATTTTTTATTCTATATATTCAAATACACTACTTTATCGTTTAGCTAAATAATAGTACGCGTTACTATCGTTAATAATAATAAATTCATAATTTATATATCGGTAGTAATGCAACATCTTCAGTCACAATATATACAGAGAATACAACCTCCCGCGCAACACCCCGCGCAACAACCCGCGCAACACCCCGCGCAACAACCCGCGCAACACCCCGCGCAACAACCGGCGCAACAACCGGCGCAACAACCGGCGCAACAACCGGCGCAACACCCCGCGCAACAACCGAATAGTATTACCAAGGAACAAGTAAAGGATTATTTGCGTCAATGGATTCGGGTTGAAAACGAAATAAGCACATTAGCGGTAGAAATAAAAAAACGAAAATCCATCCACCAGCAATTATCTGCATCATTAATGGATGTTATGCGTAAAAATGAAATTGACTGTTTTGATATCACAAATGGTAAGATCGTGTATTCAAAAACGAAAACTAGACCACCTCTTAATAAGGGACAACTTAAAAGTGCGCTTATGACATATTATAAAGATGATGCGGAGACTGCCAGTAGTCTAAATGAATTTTTAATAGCATCTCGTGTTGAAAAGGTGAGAGAAGCGATCAAGATGAAAATACCAAAATAATAGATAAATATATATATATTTTATATGTAAAGATCGAAACAATGTTTTATAGTGGAGGTAAAGCAAAAAAACACAATGTAAATAAAATGTTTGGCGATTACACCAAAAAAAAGATTGTGCACGAAATAGAATCGGATAATAAGGAAACTGATAATAAAGAAGACGAGCAGGTAGAATCAGATCGGTCACGGTCGCGGTCACGGTCGCGGACGCAAGATATAGACAGTAGTGATAGTTCGGAAAGTATCTATGACGGCGATGATATGAATGAAAGCATACTCACAACAGAATCACGCGAATATCCCGAAAGCGATGAAACAACCGGATATATGACAACAGTTTCGCAACGTTCGAGAGATTATTCAGATATAAAATACAAATACCCATTTGTTACGGATGAATTATATTATCATTTAACAGAAATTGAAGAACAAGTAGAGTTCGAGCTTATAATATACAGAATAAATACGAAGAATAAAACACCGTTTCTTGAATTTCTATTGCATTGTCGCGATAAAAAATGCAGTTTTCCAGGATACCATCAACCGAGAAATTCAAGTGAAACATTAAAAACGCAGATAGAGAATGTAATGATGCAATTATTTACAACAAAATACCGATATAATGGATATTTCTACGATGATATTACAAATAAGTATTACATATTGTATGAAAAATATTTCGATGTAGATTATCTTCCGTATTTTGTATCACTTACAGAGAAAGATACTTGGGTGTGGGTATGTGGTACAGAGATCGTCAATGATAAGCGATACGTGAATATACCAATAGATGAGTCCGTTGTAGAATTATTTTTGCAATACCCGCATATTATGATGTTACAATATTTGGACACCAGTGAAAATATCGAATTACCGGTTGTTCTTTATACTGGATCTAATTTTTGTTATACAGAAACAATGGCGAAGTTTGGATTAAGGCGGGAATCGATAACCAGTCGTTATGGGCCTTTTTATTATTTTACGAATCTAGACTATTCGTTTCGCTGGGGATGTTATGATTATAAAAATATGATTTTACCGAAACACGTAGGTGGCAGTGGTGGTGGTGGCAGCGGTGGTGGCAGCGGCACTTCTAATAAGGGCGCAAAACATTCCGATGGTGGCGGAATAACCAGATATGCAGTTTTTACTGGAAAAATGAAAACGTGTTTTCTAGATGATGCTTATGATTATGAGCATATAAGACAATATAAATCCAATAAAATGTTATTTGAAAATGTCTCCATATCAGAAGATACAAACTATCTAGAATATTTAGATAAAAGTTCCAGTTTTCATTCTTATGATTACTCTTGGACGCGAGATTATACGACGATTTATAATGGATTATATCGCTTACAACGGACAGAAAAGGAAACAAAATCGAAAAAAACAACAGAGTATAACCATATTATTCCATTTTGGTGTTTATACGATCATCTGCAGTTTGAGCAATTGTCGTATTATTATGTAGACATATCTAGTATTCCGGATAGATACGACACATCATTTGCCGATTATAAAATCCTGTAACTTCACCCGACCTCCGGACTAATAAATAATAGTAGTAGTATTATTATTTATAAAATGATAATATAGTAGGTGGTGAAAATAGAGTAAAATGGCGGGAATTTTGGATAGCAAGTTTTTCCATTTTTTTTTGTTGTTGGTAGTATCAGGAATCATTTTTAAGATGTTACGTATCTTCAATGTTGAATATGTATATTTCTTAAGTTATTTATTGTGGTTTATTTCTGTTGGAATATTTGCAATTGTATTGCCGAAAGGTCGCGAATCGTTATTCTAATATAGTGTGCAGTATTTTTTCGTATATTATTTTATATTCGTTATACATAATAATATAATGCCTGAAGCGCCGCCGATTCGTTACAATTCGGAGCTAGAACAATTATTAAAAGAGAATTCTGAAGAGTGTGAATCGCTATCCATTCTTCATCGAATCTCATATGAAAAATACTATCGTAGATCGAATTACATTAATATTCCAGTGATTATATTGAGTAGTGCAATTGGATTTATTACAGGTATCGACTTACAATATGATAAGATGAATATCATATTGGGTATAGGAAGTGTATTTGTCGGGATTATCAAATCTGTCGATACGTACTTTCAATTGGCGAAGCGCGCAGAATCGCACCGAATTTGCTCGCTTCAGTTTTCGCAAATTTACAAGAAGATCCAAATAGAGCTGACACTGAACCGGTCTCAGCGTGTATCTGCCGAAAATATGATGAATATCGTGAAGACAGATATAAAAAATATGCAGGATATAGCGCCACTGATCGACGATGATATAGTGGCGCAATACAATGAAAAGTATAGGAGATATAAGAAGGTGAAGAAGCCGAATTTTGTGAATGGTTTAACCGAAGTCAAGATAAACAGTGCAGAGGATGATGTAGAGTATGCGAGTCGCCAAGGCAGTAGAGAACAGAGTCCAGAAAGAAATGGTGGTTTGAACCTTCAATCGCCAGACAATAATGCAAACTCAGCTACTGACAATATAGGTGGGAACAACAATGCATTTTTAGTTGAACAAAGTATTGAACCGAGCAATACGAGCCATAGTAGTAAAAATAGCAGGACGAATAATAATATTCTCCAACCGCCAAATTTAGATACCAGGATCGTTATAACCCCAAATAGTGCAAGAACGCCGAATATGAGTATAGCGAGTACGCCGAGAGAGAGTGGAGTGATAGGGCGAGATGCGAATGGGAACGAGACGTTATCGGCGTGAGGGTAAGAAAGAGAGTAATTCGCGATATTCGGGAGAATAAGGAGAATAAGGAGAATAAGGAAAAAAAGTAGTGAGTGGAATACCCCCGACTGGTTTCGATCCAGTGACCTTCCGCTTATAAGGCGATAACCATCCCCGAGACGTACCGTTGGGTAAAAGGGGTAGGGGACGGTGTGTTAGACGCTCTGCCGCTGAGCTACAGGGGTATGGGAATGAGTGGGGTGGGGGAGTGCAAGGGAGACGGAGATGACAGTGAGTATCGATTTCACGACCTTCAGAGTAGGAGGAATAACGATGTATGTCAAGACCGTAGGCTGCGTTTAACGTCCAGCTGGACGGCCAGATTCTGTAAAAGAGGCGAAGTGAAA
>SXGU01190383.1_pt1 | contig 25936 bp, 30 predicted proteins | sample 3174531 | NCBI WGS metagenome assembly SXGU01 (sample SAMN11356863, study PRJNA531348) | freshwater metagenome | isolation source: freshwater sample F1-140 | place: China: Fuxian Lake, Yuxi | collected 2017-12-25
CGACTTGCCGACATTGGGTCGGCCTACGATGGCAATACGGATGCCGCTTTCGTCTTCGGTTTCCAGTGGCTCAAGCGAGGGCAGGCGTGCTTCGACCGTATCGAGCAGTTCATCAATGCCTTGGGCATGGGAGGCGGAAATGGCGTGCGGTTCGCCCAGACCCATGGCGTGAAATTCGCCGGTGGCCGCCGCCAGACTGGCCTGGTCGATCTTGTTGGCGGCCAGGATGACGGGCTTGCCGGTTCGGCGCAGCCGGTGGGCGATGGCCTCATCGCCGACATTCAGGCCATCCCGCGCATCGACCAAAAACAGGATGACATCGGCTTCCTTGAGGGCGATCTGCACCTGCCGCATGGCCTGCTCGTCGATCCCGGCATCGGTTTCAACGATACCGCCGGTGTCCACCACAAAATAATCGCGCTGACCTCGTTTGACGCGGCCATACTGGCGGTCGCGGGTCAGGCCGGGGTAATCGGCGACCAGTGCGTCACGGGTGCGCGTCAGATAGTTGAATAAGGTCGATTTACCCACATTGGGCCGACCGACCAAGGCTACGACAGGCAGCATGATTAGTTGATTCCGATAGCGGCGAGTACACCGCCGGAGGTATAGACGAAAAGGGTTTCGTCGTGGACCACGGGGGTGGCGCGGATGGGTTCGTCGTCAATTTGCAGCCTGCCGACCAGGCGGCCATCATCGGCGGACAGGGCGTGGAGATAGCCCTCAAAATCACCCACGACCAGCCGGTCGCGGATCAGCGCGGGTACCGTCAGGCGGCGTTGATGCAGCGCGTTCTGTTTCCACAGGTCTCTGCCGCTGGCAAGGTCGAGTTGCCAGACATCGCTTTTGGCATCGCTGATGAAAAGCGAGCGGCGGCCGGCGGCCAGGGCGTGACTGGAGTACACGGTATTTTGTCGCCACTGGACATCGCCGTCCTGCAGATTCACGGCCGTGACTCCGCCCTGGAAGCCCGTAATGTAGACCACGTCATCCTTCACCAGGGGGTCGGCGTCCAGTTCTACCAGGCGCTCGACTTCCGAGCGCCCCCGGGGAATAGCGACAGTGGTTTCCCATACGGGTTTGCCATCCATGAGTCCAAGGGCGACCAGCTTGCCGCCGCCGAATCCATCCAGCACAACCTCGCCATCGATAGCCGGGGATCCCAGGCTGCGCACCGAGAGAGGCGGAATGCTGCGTTCATGGGACCATTTCATTGCGCCATTGTGAAGATCGAGCCCAACCAGGCGACCGTCGCTGGTGCGCACGACGGCGACGTTATGTCCCGCTTTCGGCAGCGCCAGAATTTCGCTGCTGAGCGTCGTCTTCCACAGCAGGGCGCCATCGGCGAGGCTGAGTGCGATCAGTTCGGCATTGCTGGTGCCCAGGAGTAGTTTGTCACCCGCTACGACCGGTCCGGCGGACAGTTCGAGCCTGGTCGCAACAGACCAGAGTGTGTCCCCATCCTGCCGGTTGTGGGCTTCAACCAACCCCTTGCGGTCAGCGACATAAACGGTGCTGGAGGTGACGGCGGGTACGAGGTTGACGATTTGGTCGTCATAGCCCTTGCCGATACTGGTTTTCCAGCGCACGGTCAAATCGACGGTTGGTTCCAGCGGTTCCAGCTCTTTCGGAGGCTCCGAGTTATCGGTTCCGCCCAATAAACCGCCCAGCGAGCCCGCCATATCCTGTATGGCACTGAACTGTGCGCATCCCGGCGTGAACAGGGCGATGCTCAGCAAGAGTAGGGCAAGGCGCATCAAGGGCTGGCCGGCAAATCGTTGAGTTTCAGTTCGAGCAGTGGCGAGAGGGCACCCAGTTCCCTGGCTTTCGCATAAGCGGCGCGAGCCTCGGCCGGGCGTTGAGCGGCGGCGTACAGGTCACCGCGCAGCTCTTCATAAAGACCGGCAAACTTGCCCGCAGACTTTTCAGTGGCGGATTCCAGCAGCTTCAGGGCTGGCTCTATATCGCCTTTGGCCAGCAGCACCCGGCCCAGGCGCAAACGGGCCAGATCTTTCACGGCGGGGTCTTTGGTTGCATTTATGGCATCCTCCAGCGTTTTTCTGGCGCCGTCGAGATCCCCCGCATCTACTCTGAACTTGGCCAGGAACAGCCGGGCATATTCGGCATAAGCTGTTTTAGGGTATTGCTGAATCAGCCTTTCCCCCAGCTTTTGCGCCGATTCCGTCTGTTTGGCCTCGGTCGCTTCGGTCAGCTGATGGTAGGCCAGAGACGCCTGGTCGGCTGTTTCCAGCTGGTTGCCCTGCCACATTTTCCAGCCGCCAACGGCGGCCAGTCCCATGAGCAGACCGCCAAACACGGAGGATCTGTTCTCTTTCCACCAGCGTTGTAACGCCTCAAGGCGTTCCTCATCCGTCGAATATGTTTCCATGCGCTCCTCGTCTCAAAGCAGAGTGTTTAAAAATGCGGTTAATTCGGATTCGGTCAGGGTTCGCTGCCCGCCTTCTTCGCGCAGCGATTTGACGCTGACCGTCTGATCGCGGGCTTCGTCATCTCCCAGAATGAGCGCAACGCTGGCGCCGCTTTTGTCGGCTCGCTTGAACTGGCTCTTGAAACTGCCGCCGCCGCAATTTGATTGCAGCCGCAGTGCCGGCAAGGCATCCCGCAGACTTTCCGCCACGCGGGCCGCCCTGGTTTCTGCCAGTTCGCCTACCGCAATCAGGTAAGCATGCGGGGCGGCGGCGTCGTCGAAACGTTCCGGCTGGTCCAATAAGTCGATTAGCCGTTCCATGCCCAGGGCAAATCCTACGGCGGTGGATTCCTTGCCGCCCAGCTGCTCTATCAGTCCGTCATAACGGCCACCGGCGCAAACCGTGCCCTGTGCGCCGAGAGCCTGCGTGACCCATTCGAACACGGTCCGGGAGTAATAGTCCAGACCGCGCACCAGTCGCGGGTTGACGGCATAAGCAACGCCCGCCTCATCCAGGCGGTCTCGCAGGGTCTGGAAATGGGTCCGCGAGCTTTCATCGAGTTCTTCGGTCAGCACCGGTGCCCTGTCGATGATTTCCTTGAGGTCAGGGTTCTTGCTGTCGAGGATGCGTAGCGGATTGGTTTCCAGCCGGCGGCGGCTGTCTTCGTCCAGGCAGTCGCTATGGCCACGGAAATATGCAACCAGTTTGGCGCGGTAGGCGAGGCGTTCTGCGGTCGTGCCCAGCGAGTTGATTTGCAACTCCAGTCTGGCGTCGATGCCCAGGTCACGCCACAGCCGTCGGCTCAACAGGATCAATTCGGCATCGATATCCGGTCCGGTCATGCCATAGGCTTCAACACCTAGCTGGTGGAACTGGCGGTAGCGGCATTTTTGCGGGCGCTCATGACGGAACATCTGGCCCATGTACCAGAGCCGTTGTGTCTGGTTATGCAGCAGGCCATGTTCCAGGCAGGCGCGCAGGCACCCGGCAGTGCCTTCGGGGCGCAAGGTCAGCGAGTCACCGTTGCGGTCGTCGAAGGTATACATCTCCTTTTCGACGATGTCGGTCACTTCGCCGATGGAACGTTTGAAAAGCTCCGTCTTTTCGACGATGGGGAGGCGAATTTCATGATAGCCATAGGCTCCCATTACACGCCGCAATACGCTCTCCACGTATTGCCAGCGGGGGGTGTGGTCCGGCAGGATGTCGTGCATCCCGCGGATAGCCTGAATTTTTTCACTCATTAAGGTTCCTGTCGGCTTCGCTTTTGGGGCCAGATTTTATGTTATTGCTGCCGCTTTTGCCGCGCCTGCATGACTTCTGTGGAATCAGGGAATTTGCTGCGCAGGGTCTGCATGTAATCGGCAGCGGCCTGGGAGTCGCCGAGGCCCATTTCGATCTCGATCCCAAGCATCAGTGCCTCCGGTGAAGGGCCGCTTGCGCTGAGATAACGTTGCAGAAAACCGCGCGCCGCGATGGCCTGGCCGGTTTCGCGGCTCAGTCTGGCCAGTTCCAGCAGCGCCGGCGGGAAACCGGGGTTGGCTGACAAGGCTTTGCGGAGATAACTCTCGGCCTGCGGCAATTGTCCGATGGCGTGGGCGCATACGCCTGCATTGGTCAGCGGTATCCAGGGTTGCCCGTAGAGTTTGGTGCCGATGACGAGGGCGAATTGTTCAAAGGCTTCCTGTGGGCGCTCGTTGAGGCAGAGGAACCGGCCGTAATTGTTTCTGGCACCGAAGTTGTCGGATTTCAGGCTGAGTGCCTCGCGGAAATGGCTGTCGGCCTGGGAGCGATCATCGATCCGTTGATAGAGGACGGCCAGCGCATTGTGTGCCTCACTGTTTTCATCATCCAGCTCAATGGCTTTCTGCATGTCCTGGAGGGCGATTTCGTACTGGCCGGACTCCATGTAGTTGACGCCTTTGTCGACGTAAATCGACGAGGCCTGCTGGTTGGTCAACGGGCTCCGGGTGCGTGGCCTTTCCTCCTCTTCCGGCAGCGAAGAACAGGCCGTATTCAGCGCGCCGAGCAATAAGGCCACTAACCCGGCAGACTTAATCAATTTGCAGCCGCCAGCCGGGTGGTGCGCTGTGTCCGGTCCTTGACCTTGCCGACCAATTGTCCGCAGGCGGCGTCGATATCGTCCCCTCGCGTCTTGCGGGTGGTGGTAACCAGTCCGCCCTTCTGGAGTATTTCACTGAAACGCTGAATGGTGTCGCGGCTTGAGCAGCGGTAGTCCGATCCCGGAAAAGGATTGAACGGGATGAGGTTGACCTTGGAACGGACGGTATTTAGCACCCGCACCAACTGCCGGGCATGGACCGGCGTGTCATTGATGCCGTCGAGCATGACGTATTCGATCGTTACTTTCCGGCGGGCATCCTGGCCGATATAACGTTTGCAGGCGGCCATCAGCTCACGGATCGGGTATTTCTGGTTGATCGGAACCAGTTCGTCGCGCAGTTCATCGGTAGGCGCATGCAGGGAGACCGCCAGGCTGACGTCGCTGACTTCAGCCAGCTTGTCCAGGGCAGGTACGATGCCGGAAGTGCTGAGGGTGACGCGGCGCTTGGAGAGTCCGTGGGCGTTGTCGTCCAGCATCAGGTTGATGGCGGCGACCACGTTGTTGAAGTTGAGCAGGGGTTCGCCCATGCCCATGAGGACAACGTTGGTGACGGCGCCGATGCCGAGCTCACGCTGAGCCACCCAGAGCTGGCCGATGATTTCAGCCGCACTCAGGTTGCGGTTGAACCCCTGCCGGGCCGTCGAGCAGAACGAGCATTCCAGGGCGCACCCGACCTGCGACGACACGCACAAGGTGCCACGGCTTTCCTCGGGGATAAAGACGGTTTCGACCCGGTTCTGTTCGTCGGTTTGCAGTACCCATTTACAGGTGCCATCCGAGGAGACCTGTTCATGGACAATGTGCGGTGGCCGGATTTCGCAATCTTGCAGGAGTGTTGCCCTGAAAGCCTTGCTCAGATTCGTCATTTGTTCGAAGTCGCCAATGCCGCGCTGGTGGATCCATTGCAGCATCTGGACGGCCCGAAACGGCTTTTCGCCGCGCCCGGCGCAGAAGGCCTCCATGGCCTTCCGGTCGAGACCGAGCAGATTGAGCTTCCCGCTCGACTCAGCGGGTGCGGGCGCAGCAGTCATGCGGCTGGAAGAAGTAGGCGATTTCCTGAGCCGCCGTTTCGGCGCTGTCGGAACCATGTACGGCATTTTCGTCGATGCTGTCGGCGAAGTCTGCGCGAATGGTGCCCGGAGCTGCGTCCTTGGGGTTGTTGGCGCCCATGACTTCGCGGTGCTTGGCAATGGCGTTTTCACCTTCCAGCACCTGGATCATGACCGGGCCGGAGATCATGAAGCTGACGAGATCGTTGAAGAAAGGACGTTCCTTGTGAACGGCATAGAAGCCCTCAGCCTGTTCGCGGGACAGATGGGTCATCTTGGCGGCAACAATCTTGAGACCGGCTTTTTCAAAGCGGGAGTAGATTTCGCCAATGACATTTTTGCCAACGGCATCGGGTTTGATGATGGAAATGGTGCGTTCGATCGCCATGGAAGCTCCTTGTTACTATGTGAAATAGCGGCGGCATCCGAGGGGGGTGACGCGCCAAAAGAAAACCCGCCACTCAGGGCGGGAATTAAGTCGCGGATTTTATAGGAAAAGCGTGGCCGAAGACAGCCTGCCTAGCGGGCTGACACGGCACCGAGAAAGCCTGTCTAACTATGAATCAGCACTGACCTGGTAATCAATCACCCATTTTCATGGTCGCCCCGGCCTTGGAGCCGTCCGCAGCGTGATTTTGATCTGCTTCTTCCAGTGCGGGTGGCCGGGGCAGCCATTGGGCCGGATGAACCGGTTTTAAGTCGTTCAACGCTTTTTCTACCCGGTATTGCTCGGTCCGGAGCGAGTCGCGCAGTTCAATGAGCTGAAGTTCACGTTCTATTTCAGTCCTGGCTGAACCCACACCCTGTTGAACCTTACGAATCAAGAGGGACAAGTCCCTGGCCAAACGAGGTAACTGATTTGGCCCGAACACTAGAAGTCCAATGATGAAGATGAGTAGAAGCTCGGAAAAGCCCACATCAAACATGCAGGAGCTACCTTGAGCGGCTGTGTGAGTTTGAAGTCGTGTGGTGGGTTAGCGGGTCGTCTCTGAATCCCCGTGCAGGGCGGTTTTGAAGCCTTTGATCGCGGCCCCGAGATCGCCGCCGATGGTTTTCAGCCGGCGAGTACCAAATAGAAGCACAACAATCAGCAAAAGCAGTAACAGTTCCCACATTCCAATTCGCATAGTTGCCTCCTGTCGATCGAGAAAGCCGGGTTCATCCTTGAAATAAAGGGGGCTTTACGCGCCTCGGCGGTGCAGTCCCCTTTATTGCAGCTCAGGTGTTCACTCTCCTTGAGAGCACACATTTCATGTTTTAGCCGACGTTACGTGTCACGTTGAAGGTGTCATAGAACAGGTTTTCTGCCCAATCAAACATATCCTTCCAGTTGTCACCCGTGGGGGACGGCGCCTCACCCAGTGACGCGCTGATTTTAGTCGGTACCCAGCCATTGCTCTGATCGGCCCTGAAGCCCACGGTGAGATACGAGGCCGTGGCGGCCGTACTGGCCTTGATGGGGCTGTAGCACGCCGAGTTGGTGACCACCGCCGGAATCCTGCTTTCACCGACGTTTGCGATGTACTGAGCGGTATCCTGGGAGTTCGTCCTGATCATCTTGAGTATGGCATCAGCACAGACTTTGCCTTCACCGTTGCCCACATGACCGGCTTTGGGTTGCGGTGTCGCCTGGGCATCACCGATGACATGAACGCCGGGAATCTGGGTGGATTCATAGGTCAGGGCATGGACGTCGGCAAAGAGACTCGCATTGAGGATGCCGGGTATCTTGTCCAGTAGCAATCCTGCGCGTTGACGGGGCAGCACATTCAGTACGTTCGCCACGTAATTGCCTGTAGAGGCAATGACTGTCCACTGATTATTCGCGTAGGACACGCTGCTCAGGTGGGCGTTGGGGATATAGGTCACCCCCATCGCACTGAACGCCGTTGAAAAAGTATGCTTCTCTGCGGTGATGTCCGCATTCGCATCAAGGACAATCACTTTAGCGCCGGGCCGGTTCTGGTTAAGCCAGTCCGCGACCACGCAGGCCCGCTCGTAAGGTCCCGGTGGGCAACGGTAGGGGGCTTTCGGGATCGATAAAATGAACACGCCAGTCCCGGACGGAATACCAGTCAGCTGCTGTTTGAGTGCCGTGACATCAGTGCCTCCTTTCCATGCGGGAATGATCGTCCGGCTGTCGATGGCTTCCCGCAAACCGATGATGGGAGCGCCCAATCCATTCGTATCCAGAAAATCGATGCCGGGCGCCACAATCAACCGGTCATAGGCATAGGTGTTGCCGCCCGCCGTGACCTGCTTCAGTACGGTATCGATGTCGCTGACTTCTGCCTGTACAAAGCTCACTCCCGTCAGAGCGGCGTAAGTGAAGTTCAAGCTCGTTTCGGGCAGTTTTCCTACCAGAACCAGGTTGCTCAGAATCGGGGATGCGTAGGTTGCATTACGGTCGATCAGCGTGACTTTAATGGACAGACCTTCTGCACTGGCCCACTCGACCAGGTATTTGGCGGTCGTGGCTCCCGCAAATCCGCCCCCAATGATGACCACATTCTTTGGGTTGGCCGCATTGGCCTTACTGACTAAGCTGGGCAGGCCAGTTGCCGCAGTTGCGGCACCTAATCCGGTTACGCGGATGAAGTCCCGGCGATTGAATGAACTCATTATCTGATCTCCTGATAATTCTTAACGAGGGGTCGATGTAACGAAAAAGACGGGGGCATCAATCATCATCGTTATCTTTGCCGCCATTGCTGTTACCGCCGCCCGAACCGGAGCCTGACAGGGACGCTAAATATTGCGCCAGGGCAGTAATCTCAGCATCCGTGTAGATCATGGCTTGCGAGTGCATGATTTCTGGTTCGCTCGCCGCCTTCGCCTGCATTTCCTTCATCTCACTGACGATCTCGTTGACACTTTCGCCGGTGATGCGATCAAAACCGGTAGAACCGCCTTTCGCGTTGTGACACTGGAAGCATTGAGCGGCGAGCAACCGGCCCTCGGTGCTGGTCACGCCACCCCCACCCCCGTTTGAGGTGACTGTGACGGCGACCGTTCTGCTCGTCTTGGAATCCCTGATGGTGATCGCCGCGCTCCCCGCCATCTTGCCCTGCACGGTGACGAGGTTATTGCTCAGGATGACCGTCGCAATGCTGGAGTTGGAACTGGCTGCCCTGACCGAACCATTCGGATTGGACACGGTCACCGTGCCTGATTGCCCCGCAGTGAGGTTCAAGGATTCCGGTGAAACGGTCATGGGCGGTGCGGTGACTGTGACTCTCAGCGATTTACTGCCGCCCTTGTCTCTAACGGTCACGGTGGTGCTGCCTGCCTTGAGGGCGCTGACCGTGATTCTGGGCGAGGCGAGCGCCGCCGCAGCGACAGCGGGGCTTGAGTTTGTCATAGACAGACTCCCCTTGATGTTGGTGACGGTGACTACCGCCACCTGTCCGGGACTCATCGTCAGGGACGATGGGGATAACGAAGCGGCCTGAACGCCGAGAACAGGCAGAAGCCATGCCAGCAGGAATAATGGGGTACGTGTGCTCAATGGGGAGTCCTCCAAAGTTAAGTCATGAGGCTGAGGCTGTCAGCAGGTTGAAGCCTCCTTCCAGTGGCTTTATACCGATTGAAGCTTAAATGAAGATTAACGGGCGACCGTGCGCTTATATGGCAAAGTAAAACCAAGGGCATAAAGGCTTTGTTATGGGCTCTCCGCATTATCGTTTTCTGAAATATTGCAGAAGAGAGGTCAGTCATCGTCTTCCCGTCCGTTGTCATCGCCCGACGGGCCATTATGGCAAGTCCAGCAACCCACCTCCGTGCCGGCCTTAATCTGGATAAACCCAACATCGTCCAGGCGATATTGATGATCGCTGGCGGCCATAGACGCTGATGTCCCCCGAAGTGTGGAGCCATGACAGGTTTTGCATTCAGCGGGCCTGGCTCGATACACGCCCGGATGTCCTGAGTGTTCCCCTTCCAGCCAAACACGGTCGCCCACTGGATGCATGCTGGTCTGCGGCGATGGCGGGGTAGCTGGCTCACCGCCGTTGACCACGATCGCCAGACTCTGTTCGGTAACGAGGGCGGGCTTGCGTCCTTTCTCTTTGGCTTGGATAAGTATCGTATAGGTGCGATTGCCCTGTTTCTTGGTGGGCGTCCAGCTCAAGGTGGCTCTCCAGGCACTGCCGGTGAAGCCCTGTTGTTTCAGTTTGGCACCTTTGGGGGGCTTCTTGACCGTGATCGCCAGCCGGTCACCCTCGGCATCGCTTGCCTCTATGTTCAGAACAATGGGCACCCCGATGGCCGCCTGTACGGGGGTTGCGATTGGCATTAGCTGGGGTGGGTGGTTGCCTGATGGCCCTGGGGGAGTTTCCGGGCAAAACGTGGCGAGCACCCGACCCTCCCGATAGGCAATTCCCTGAGTTTTTAGCTTATTTTTTGACTCGTTTCCGGCGCTGCCGGAATGACAGGTCTGGCACGGGGGGCTTCCAATCTCTGGCACCAGCCTTCCGGCCAGTCGGCATTGATTCTGCACATTTTCGGCATAACCGGGCATGGCCATCACTGGCTTCGTTGACAGAACCAAAGAGGCAGCCAGAACCAGGAATACACCATAAGGCGTGAGATGCGGCAGTGTTCTTTGGGTGAGTGGGGTGGGCATGATCTACCTCCTGAACGAAGTTAAGATTTACGAAAGAAGCCTCTCGACCAGAGGCCGAGAGGCTGGGTTGTTTCAGTCTCAGATCAGGTTCCGGGACTGAGCCCTCCGTGGAATCAACGACCCAGTGCGAAAGTGCCCGTCAGGAACGGACCTGAGAAGGTATCGGCTTCGACCGCTACGGTGTCACCCGCCTGTACCGCCGGGATGACTACCACACCATTGGCGTCTACACAGTTGCCGTATCGGCTGACCGGAGCAGCACCCCGGTAGCTGGCTACGTCAAGCTTGAACTCCGCCTTACGTGTGGAGCTGTAACGCTCGGCTTTGTAGTCAAGGTCACAGGTGGCATAGACACCCGCCGTGTTGGCGAGGGTGAGCGTAACGCTTGCTGCGCTGGCCGCTGCGGCATCAGGAATGTCCAGCGAGAGACTCGGGAGTGGCAGTTTTACTTCCGCTCCAAACTCCTGCTTGCTGGTCTTTGATTCAAGCTTAACCTCGCCTCGGGCACCGGCTTGAACCGTCGAGAAGAGACGCGCCTTGAGCTTGGTTTGGGTGGACCGGCCAGTGTCCCGATCACCGCCACGATCCCTCGTGCTCCGGTCACCATCACGATCTGCAAAGCTCGGAGTACTCATAAGACTGGCGGTCAGTGTAGCCGCTAACACGGTAACGAAAATTACGTTTGATTTCATTGATTAAATCTCCTAGTTTTGAATAAAAGGACTCTGGTCTCCTTGAGTTTTCGGCGACCACGGGAGCCAATCTACGGCAACAACCTGAATTCAACTTAAACGGGGGACTTATGCGGCTACTACTGGTTGAAGATGATCTTGATTTGGGGCCCTCATTACAGGCAGAGCTGAGAGCAGAGGGGTTTGTGGTCGATCTGGTGCAGGACGGCGCCGAGGCCGAATTTCAGGGCAGCATCGAGCCATACGACCTGGTTGTTCTGGATTTGGGCTTGCCCTCGATGTCCGGGATGGCCGTGCTGAAGTCCTGGCGAGCCAACGGCAACAGGGTGCCCGTCCTGATTTTGACCGCCCGGGACACATGGCATGAACGGGTCGAGGGCCTCGACGCCGGTGCCGATGATTATCTGGGAAAACCCTTTCACTCGGAGGAGTTGCTTGCCCGGATCCGGGCGGTGGTGAAGCGGTCCCATGGCCATGCGCCCGGTAGCCTGAGGGTAGGAGATTTACGGCTGGATGAGGCGACTCAGAATGTCAGCATCGGCACTGACAAATTCATCTCTCTGTCGGCGACCGAATTTCGTATGTTGCGTGCTTTGATGCTGCATCCCGGTCAGGTGCTGAGCAAGAGTCATTTGGCTGAACACGTTTACGAGGCCGACCATGATGTGGATACCAACCTGATTGAGGTTTACATCAACAAGTTAAGGAGAAAGCTGGGGCAAGAAAAGATCGTGACCCGGCGCGGGCAAGGGTATCAGCTGGTGGCTTCGTCATGAGGCACTTGCGTACCAGGCTCAACGCCGGTTTGGGAGTCATCCTGACTCTTGGATTCGGGGTGCAATGGGGACTTCGCAATTATCTGACTCCACTGATTGCCGAACAGCAGATGATGACGCGGCTCAATCATGACATCGACGCCCTTCAGGACTCCATCCGCTTTGATGCGAATGGGGTGCTGGTAATTGATCTGGCGAAGCAGCTGCCTGTTTATCGCCAGCTCCACTCCGGCCATTATTTCATCGTGGAGTCGGGGAGCGATCGGGAGGTTTCACCCTCAGCCGGTGAGGAACCTGTTCAAATGTCTTCCCTGCTGCCTGACGAAGAGCGGCGAAGTCACACCATGGGGCCGCATGGTCAGCCCTTGCTGGTCTCGGGGAAAGGGGTCACCTTGCAGGGGCGCGCGGTAAGCATCTCGGTGGGCGAGGATCTGTCCGACCTGGATCACGACGTCACCGAAGTCGGAACACTGTTCCTCTTGCTTAATGGCGTCACGATTGGGCTGGCGCTGATAATGCAGTGGATGTTTGTACGGCGGGCACTCAAGCCCTTCACCCTGCTCAGTCATGAACTCTACAGCCTGGGTCAGGGTCAGGGTCAGGGTCAGGGCGGGCATGAAGCAGACGATGAGCTTCCCAGCTCCGGTCAAGTCAAACGGCTTATTGAAACAGTGCATCGGCGGCTCGAACGATCCCGCAATGCCATTGGAAACCTGGCTCATGGGATCAAAACCCCGCTCGCCATGCTGTTCCGTGTAGCCCAAACGCCCGCTTTGGCAGAAAATCCGGAAGTCAGCCAAAACATCATCCGTTATGCCGAGGCCATTCGTTGCCTGATCGAGTCGGAGTTGCGCAGGGCGAGGCTGGCCGGTGCGGGCCATGTGGCACAGGAACTTAACCCCTTTCGGGCACTTTCAGGGCTCGTCCAGATGGTGCGGACGATCTACGCCGAAAAAGCACTCGATTTTTCTGTGTATGCCATCAATGAACCGGTGGCTTTTGATTTGCAGGACTTCATGGAGCTGATGGGTAATCTGCTGGATAACGCCGCCAAATGGGCCCGGGAGCAAATTACCATCCATGTTCACCGGAGGAATGGCGAGCTGTGGGTAGAAGTCGAGGATGATGGGGTCGGCTGTTCAGAGGAACAGATGCAGTTTTTGACCGAGCGCGGGGTGCGCCTGGATGAAACCAGGGAGGGTCACGGATTGGGGCTATCCATCGTTCGCGACCTGATCGAGCAGCATCATGGAACGCTTGTGCTGAGCCGTTCTGAAACCCTCGGCGGGCTTAAGGTCACGGCGGTTTTGGCGGTGAATCCGCAATGACCCTATCGTTAAACTACCGGTCAAGCCATCTCACACGGCGAAGCTCTCTCCGCACCCGCACATGGCCTTGATGTTGGGGTTGTCGAATTTGAAGGCTTCGCTGATGCCTTCGCGGCGAAAATCCACGGTGATGCCATCAAGATAGGGAAGTTCCTCCTTGTTGATGACGACCTTGACGCCATGCTGCTCGAAGACTTCATCGCTCTCGGCGGCCTGATCCGCATAATCGACCACGTAGGCGAATCCGGTACAACCGGATTTTTTGACGCCCAGCCTGAGCCCGAGGCCGGAACCACGCTTCTGTAATTGCCTGGCCACCTGGCTGGCGGCACTTTCGGTGAGGGTAATCGACATGATGATCTCCTGGATTTGGCCGGCGGCGGGTGCTTGCGGCGGGTTAATGCGAAGTCATGAGGCTTTTCAGGGCCTCGATAAATTGATTCACTTCCTCTGAAGTATTGCCACGGCCAAAGCTGATCCGAATGGCACCACGGGCCGTGTCTTCATCCACACCCATGGCTAACAGTACCGGGCTGGGCTGGTTGCCGCTGCTGGCGCAGGCAGAGCCACTGGAGACGGCAAACCCGAGGCGATCGAGATGCATGACCAGGCTTTCTCCGTCAAATCCGGGGACGCTGAATTGCGCTGTGTTGGGGAGCCGTTGCTCATGCGCGGCGAAAAGCGTCACGCCAGGCAGCGATTGGAGTCCGGCTTCCAGCTGCCGGCGCAGCATCAAGGATTGATTGTTCCGATGTTCCAGCTCGTTCAGTGCCAATTCGGCAGCCTTGCCGAAGCCGACAATCCCCGCCACATTTTCGGTGCCTCCCCGCCGTCCCTGTTCCTGCCCGCCGCCGTGCAGCAAGGGCTCAATGGGGGCAGATCGATCAGCGATCAAGGCACCAACCCCCTTGGGCCCATAAATCTTGTGGGACGACAGGGTCAGGGTATGGGCTCCTGTTGCGGAAAAGTTGACTGGCATCTTGCCGGCGGCCTGAACCGCATCAACATGCAAAAAAGCGCCCGCCTCGCGCAAGCGGTCAGCCAGCGGCCGGGTGTCATGGACGACACCGGTCTCGTTGTTGGCCAGCATCAGCGTGCCAATATCGCCTTGGCGGGGCTTCAGTTCATCGAGAGCCGAGAGCTCAGGCAATCCCGTCTGGCTAGCGGGCAGGTATTGCAGACCCCATCCCCGGGTTTCCAGATGTTTCAGGGGTTTGCTGACGGAAGGATGCTCAGTACTGCCGCTGATAAGGGTGGCCGGCTTGAGCGAAAACCCCATCCCTTTGAGCGCCAGGTTATTGGCTTCAGTCCCGCCACTGGTGAAAATGACTTCCGATGCTTTCGCACCGGCCAGTGCGGCGATGTGATCGCGGGCAGCGTCGATGGCGCCCCGGCTCAAACGGGACAACCGATAAAGCCCGGAGGGGTTGCCGTAAAAGCTTTTCAGGTAGGGCAGCATGGCTTCCACCACCCGCTCATCGATTGGTGTGGTGGCATTGTGATCGAGGTAGATCATGCCTGCCGATCCTCAGGCCCGGATGCCTCGCTGCAAGGGGATTTCGGTGTCGCCGTCGGTCGTGAGCTGATCCTGCCGTTCCGCCACCATCCGCACATTCTTGCGCAGTAATACGTCCTGGAGGCTGATTGAGTCGAGATAGTGCCGAATCTGGTCGCTCAGCCCCATCCACAAGTCGTGGGTGAGGCAGGGTTGGGTATTCTGACAGTTGGCTTTGCCGCCGCAGCGGGTCGAGTCGATGGTCTCGTCGACTGCTGCGATGATTTCGGCGATGCTGATTAGCTCGGCCTTACGACTGAGCTGATAGCCACCGCCCGGGCCGCGCACCCCTTCCACCATGCCAGATCGGCGGAGGCGGGCAAACAGCTGCTCAAGATAGGAGAGTGAGATCTCCTGCCGCTTGGCAATATCGGTCAGGGTGACGGGATGCTTTTCGCTATGATAGGCCAAGTCCAGCATGGCGGTTACGGCATAGCGGCCTTTGGTCGTTAAGCGCACGAACGGTCTCTCTCTGAAGGGTGGGCGATTTTGGTGCAGAGTCACATATCCCAGTAAAATAATCAACTATTCCCCCAGAGTCGCCTGACGCCCATTTTTCAGACTGCAATCCATGAGCTCATCCCCCTGGTCTGGTGGGAGGGCTGCCTGGTTTGCCTGGACGGAACCGGCTGTTCAGCGCCGGTGGAAGTCTTTGTGAATTGGGTTCCCGGGCTGAAGTGGAGGTGTCCAGATTGAAACGCCCGGCGGGGGCGGTCACGGTAAGCCTGATTTTCAGCGTGTGAGGGGTGAGGCTAACACCGGCGATTGACTGCCTCGTTAGCCGCCCGGTTGCGATGCTCTGATTTCCCGTTTTAGCCCTTGCCTGGAAGCATGCCTACGGAGCCCGGCTTGATGTGTTTGCAAGTCACGCGCAGGTCTTCCAGGTGACACTGGTGCTTTCCAGATTGGCCCGAACATTCGTTGCAAACCAGTTTTCCGGTTTCCCTGGTTTCAGAAACGTGCCAGCCATAGCCTTGAGTTTCGCAGAACAGTTTTACGTACTTGTCGACGTTGTAGGCGTCTTTCGCCCTGGCTTCCGCCTCGGCCTGGGTGGAGCATTTCTGCGGGGCGAGTGTGTTCCCCAGTAAATCCCGATATTCATATTCGGTGGAAAAGGCGCTGCTTGTACCCAGTAGCAGAGTCAGTGCCGCCAGCATTTTCTGTGCCTGTCCAATGGTTCCTGATGCGCTCATTTATGAATCTCCTCAATAGATACGGTGTTTGATCAATCCGGCGTTACTTGACTACGCGAATGTTCATTCGCGCCATTTCTTCGTTTTGCTGCTGGATGATCGGATCATATTTTTCGTTTTCGCTCATCTTCACCATTAGGATCGTGCCGACCAGGGCCAGGGTGGCGCCGGCGACATAAAGCCAGAATAGGTCTTTGGTCTGTTCGTTCTCTTGTGTCATGTGCATTCTCCTCGTGTGACGTTGCCCGTTTTATTTGTAAGCGGTCGTAACCTAAATAAAGCTACTTATGTTCCGTATCGAAACGTTCCGCGTCGATACTGTATTCGCCGTGGCCGCGAGATGTCAACCGGCCGTCTGCTGCCGGGAGCCAGGCGGGTGACAGTCCGCATCGGTGATGGTTTTTTTGGGGGGGTCACGACTGAATGACCGTGACAAAAGACCGGGCAAGGCCGTCGGTCAACCTGATTTGTTACACCAGGTGCCGTGCTGGAGGCCCGGCCGGATAGCTCCGGCCGGGCGTGTGGCAGGGGATTGGCGGGTTGTTACTGGCGGCAAACGCCGCAGGCAGCGTCCTGGAAACTTTTATCTGCCGCAATGGCCGCAATGGCGCGATCCAGGGCGTGGTTGATGGTTTCCTGATAATTGATGGCAGAGGCCGAATCGCCGTAATTTTGGGATGAGCCGGATTTGCGCTGACTCCAGCATTCCTTGCCGTGTTTGTCCAGTAGTGCGGCATCCAGGATGACGTGCGCGTCGTAACCTGAGTTGACGTGGACATTTTCATTGATGGCGATGCCGGACAAACTCAGCCCCAAGCGGGGCCCCTGTGGATCACGGACGTTGACCGCAGCCAGTTGAAGCATGGCATTGGCGGCGGCATGTACCCACGGAGTGGGGTTTCCCTTCAGGCTGATGTTCTGAGTCGGCAGCGCACTGGATTCGAGAGTCCGCTTCCCGACGATGTTCCCCGCTAATTTGCTTGAGACATCGACGCCTGACAGGGACGCGCAGCGCTGGACGGCGGGCACATCCTGGTGGTCTAGTTCTGAGCGGTATTCCGGGATGAATGAGGTGGGCATGATGGTTTTTTGGGCGCAGCCGACCAGCAGATTGCCGACCACAAGAGCCAGTAAACTGGCCGTTTTTGTATTCATGAAATCCTCCAGGTAGGGTATGTCGGTATTGTCGTTCTCGCAGTTGGGTGCACAACCGATGAGGGTTCGTTCGGTATCCCCAAGTCGCCAGCTTAGCGAAGACGGGTTGCCGGAGCAAAATCACAGCGGCGGCATCCCAGCATCTAATGAGTCACGCCACCGGGTTTAAGCCCGGAAAATCTCTTGAATCGAGGTCCTTGCCATGTTCAGTCAGAAACTCCCGTCATCAGTGAATTCAGGCGTCAAGGAGAACCGTGCCCATCGTGTTTGCGTTTTTTGTGGTGCCAGTGATGGCCGGCGTATTGAATATCGCCAGGCGGCGGTTGCTTTGGGCTCCCTGCTCGCCGCCCGAGGGTTGGAGCTGGTCTACGGTGGCGGTAATGTCGGCTTGATGGGGGTGATCGCCAATGCCTGTCTCGATGCTGGCGGGGCGGTGATCGGGGTGATCCCGGAGTCTTTGATGGGGCGGGAAGTCTCGGGAGAACCGGTCGAACACGCGGGCATCACCCGGCTGGAAGTGGTCGATTCCATGCACACCCGCAAGGCGCGTATGGCAGAGCTGGCGGATGGGTTCATCGCCCTGCCCGGCGGTTTCGGCACCTTTGAGGAGCTGTTTGAAATGCTGACCTGGGCCCAGCTGGGGTTTCACCGCAAGCCTATCGGCTTGCTGGATGTCGAGGGCTACTTCGCTCCATTGCTCGCGCTCTGCGATCAGGCCGTGGCGGAGGAGTTTCTCCGGCCTGAAAATCGCGCCCAATTGCTCAGCCATACGGACCCGGCTGCCCTGTTGGAGGCCATGGCGGACTATCATGCGCCATGGCTCAAGGCGTGGGTCAGGTCGGCGGAAGAGTTGTAGACTGGCGCTCCCGCTCCCGCGTCTAGCCGATCAAGCCACTGATCAGCGGCGCGTGGACCGCTGCCTGCCGGCGGGTCTTCAGCCGATTGGCCGCAACGATCGCCGTCAGCTCAGTCAGGGCTTCCTCGAACATGTCATTGATCACCAGGTAGTCGTATTCGCCATAGTGAGACATTTCCGAAATGGCATCGGCCATGCGCCGCTGTATGGTCGCCGGATCGTCCTGGCCGCGACCACTCAGCCGGGCTTCCAAATCTGCTTGTGAGGGCGGCAGCACAAAAATCGATTGGCAGCCGACGATGAGTTCCCTGATCTGGCGAGCGCCCTGCCAGTCGATTTCCAGGATCACGTCTTCACCTCGTGATAAAGCGGCTTCCACCGTTCGATGGGCCGTGCCATAAAAATTGTCGAAAACCTGGGCGTGTTCCAGAAATTCGCCGGCGTCCACCATACTGACAAACTCATTACGGTTGACGAAGTAGTAATCCCGGCCATGCTCCTCTCCCGGCCGCTGGGCACGGGTTGTGTGCGATACCGAAACGGCCAGGCCATTGCACTGGCTCCTTAACTCCTTGACCAGGCTGGTTTTACCGGCACCCGAGGGAGCGGAGACAATGAACAGCGTACCTTGAGTCGTCATGGATTCACCTTGCGTCCAATTCAAAGACCCGTACACCACCGAGGAAGGTTTGCGTTACCCGGCCCTTGAGTGGTTGCCCCCAGTAGGGTGTGTTATGCCCGGCGCTCAGCCAGGTGTCACCATTTACCGTCCAGGGCCTCTGTGGGTCGAACAGGCAGAGGTCGGCGACGGCACCCGCTTGCAGGGTTCCGCCACTAATCCCGAGGATAGCCGCCGGACCGGAGGTCAGCGACGCGATGGCCTGAGCCAGCGTCAGCACCCCTGACGCGACCAGTTCCAGTGTCAATGGCAGCAAGGTCTGCAACGCCGCCATGCCGGGTTCGGTGGCGGGGAACGCATCCAGCTTGGCGTCGGGTTCATGCGGCTGGTGATCTGAACAAATGGCGGTAATCACCCCGTCCCGTAGCCCGTCCCGGAGCGCATCGCGGTCGCTCAGATCCCGCAACGGGGGGCGCAGGTGATAGTGCGCGTCAAACCCCTCGATGGCTGCATCGGTCAAGTGCAGCTGATGGATGGCCACATCGGCGGTGACCGGAAGACCTTTCTCGCGTGCCCGCGCAATCGAGCGCAAGGCTCGTGCGCTGCTGAGCTGGGTGAAGTGGACGCGAGCACCCGTGTGCTCGATCAGGGCCAGTACCTGAGCGACGGCCACGGTTTCGGCTGCGTAAGGAATGCCGCGCAGTCCCATCCGGGTAGCTACCGGACCTTCATGCGCGCAGCCACCATCAGCCAGATCCTTGTCCTCGGGACGGACGATTACCCGCAGGTCATGGCTGGCGGCATATTCAAGCGCACGCCGCAGCACCAGTGTGTTTGATACCGGTGCCATGGCGTTGCTGACGGCCAGGCAGCCGGCTTCCTTCAGCGAACTCATTTCGCTGAGATCCTGGCCGTTCAGTCCCTTGGTCAGCGCGCCAATCGGCTGTATGCGTAACTTGCCAGCCAAGGTGGCCTTGTCCTGGATCAGCTGGATGACCGCCGGGGTGTCAATAATCGGGTAGGTGTCGGGCGGGATGCAGACAGTGGTGATGCCCGCTGCCGCTGCCGCCAGGCTCTCGCTGGCGATGGTCGCCTTGTGTTCGTAACCCGGCTCGCGTAGCCGGGCGCTGAGGTCGATGAAGCCCGGACCAACAATCTGTCCGTTGGCGGCAATGTCCAGGTCGGCCTCAAAACCGTCCGGTGGGTTGCCCAGGGCCAGAATGCGGCCATCGGCAATGAACACATCCAGGGGGCCATCGATTTGGCTGGCGGGGTCGATAACCCGTCCGCCGTGGATACGTATGCGCTGACTCATGCCATTTTCTCGCCTGAATCATGGCGCATGGCCATGGACATGACGGCCATCCGAATGGCAATGCCATGGGTAACCTGCTGAAGAATGACCGAGCGGCTGCCGTCGGCAACCTTGGAGTCGATTTCCACCCCGCGATTGATGGGGCCGGGATGCATGACGATGGCGTCTTCCTTCGCCTGGGCCAAGCGTTTCCCGGTGAGGCCGAAACGGGCGTAATACTCATGCTCGCTGGGGATGAACGCACCATTCATGCGTTCTCTTTGCAGCCGCAGCATGATGATGACATCCACACCTTCCAGCCCGCTGTCGAGGTCGTAATAGGCTTTAACGCCCAGTGATTCGATGCCGGCCGGGAGTAGCGTCCGGGGTCCGACCACCCGGATTTCGCGGGTACCCAAAATTCGCAGGGCATGAATCTCGGATCGAGCGACGCGGGAATGCAGTATATCGCCGACGATGGCGACCTTTAACTGAGTGAAATCACCCTTGTGCTTGCGGATGGTGAACACATCCAGCATCGCCTGGGTGGGGTGGGCGTGGCGACCGTCACCGGCATTGATGACACTGATATGTGGCGCGACATGATGGGCGATGAAGTGGGGCGCACCGCTCTGCGCGTGGCGAACCACGAACATATCGACATGCATCGCTTCGATATTGCGGATCGTGTCCAGCAGGCTTTCGCCTTTGGTGGTGGCCGACGTGGCGATATTGACGTTCAATACATCGGCCGACAAGCGCTTGGCGGCCAGCTCAAAGGTGGTCCGGGTGCGAGTGCTCGTTTCAAAAAACAGGTTAACGATGGTCTTGCCGCGCAACAGCGGGACTTTCTTCACCGTTTGTTCGGTGACGCTGGCGAAGGACTCGGCGGTGTCCATGATGGATTCCAGCAGAGCCTGCGGCAGACCCTCCACGCTGAGAAAGTGGCGTAATTGGCCACGATCATTGAGTTGCAGATCATTGGCTGTTGTCATGCTGGCTCCTGCCGCACCTCATGCACGGACAAAGCCAAGGGATTGGGCCCGGTGAGTTTGATGCGCCGACCGGCAGACAAGGTCAGCGTTCCGCCCACGCAGTCAGGGCGGAGGGGAATCTGCCGCCCGTCGCGCTCAATGAGCACACCAAGCAAAACCTGGGCGGGCCGGCCGTAATCGAAAATCTCGTTGAGGGCAGCCCGGATGGTACGGCCGGTGTAAAACACATCATCAATCAGCAGGATGTCGCGTCCTTCAAGGGTGAACGGCAGCTGACTCGCCTGAACCTGGGGGTGCATGCCTACTTGCGAGAAATCGTCACGGTAAAACGTGATGTCGAGTTTTCCCAGGGGCTTACTGATATTCAGCCGCTGATGCAGCTGTTCGGCGACCCATACGCCTCCGCTATGAATCCCGATCATGACTGGATCGGTCAGCTGCCGGCTGGCGATTTCCTGGCGCAGATGCTGTTCAAGGGTATCCAGCAGGCTTTGGGTGTCGGGTAATCGAGAAAGGCTGGGGGAGTCAGACATTTCGATGTTCCCGTGGGGCGGTGTGATTCAACCAGGTTTGCAGGATCAGCTGTGCCGCGAGTTCATCCTTGATGTCGGTGAACTGTACGGATTTCTTGGGCCGGCGGTCGTAAAAAATGCTTTGAGATTCTCGGGTAGACAGAGCCTCATCCATCACATGAACCGGGCGCTGGTAGCGTCCTTCAAGAGCCCGGCAAAACTTCAGAATGCGCTCGATGATCGGATTCTTTTCTCCCGTCTCGACGATGGGGTACGGAACGCCGACCACGAAGGCCGTGGGCTGCCAGGTGTCGACCAGTCTGGAAATGGCAGACCACAGGACGTCAGGACTGCTTGACCGAATGGTTTCCAGGCCGCTAGCGGTGCCGGTAATTCTTTGGCCTATGGCGACACCGGTTTTTTTTTCACCGTAATCGAACCCCAGGAAGGTAGCATTGCCGGAGGTTTCGGGTACACGCATGTTGATGACGGATTCAGCCATGCCCGGCCTGTGTGGTCAGTAGCGAGATGTCGATACCCATCAATTCGGCCGCCGCCTTCCAGCGGCTGGTAGCCGGATGATTGAAGATGATGGACTGCTCCGCCTCGGCGTTCAGCCAGGAGTTATCCACGATTTCCTCTTCGAGCTGGCCTTTGCCCCACCCGGCATACCCCAGAGCGAGCAGTATGTTTCGCGGACCCTCACCGCAGCCAATCGCCTCAAGGATGTCGCGGGACGTGGTAAGCGAGAGCGCATCAGACACTTTAAGTGTGGAATTCCACTCACCCATGGGTTCATGCAGCACGAAACCTCGGCCGGGCTGAACGGGGCCGCCAAAATAAACCGGCGTTTTTCCCAGTTCTTCATCATTCAGCTCGATGTGCATCTGGTCCATCACCTCCTTAAGTGTCAGCTCCGAAGGGCGGTTGATGATGATGCCGAGCGCGCCCTCGTCATTGTGTTGGCACAGGTAAGTCACGGTGCGCGCGAAGAGGGGGTCATTAAGCCCCGGCATGGCGATGAGGAAATGATTGGTCAGATTGGCGGCGGTTTCGATCATGTCCATAGTATCGATGGATGGGGTGCGGCGGTGCAAGCCAGCAGTTCTCAACTCTTGTGCGGTAAGGATCCGCGTTTATCTAGTGGGCGCGTGTTTCAAGGTGGTAGTTACTGTCAAACCGCCAGATTCGGGTAATCACCAGAATATCCACTTCATCCCGGATTTCTTGGGGAAGCGGGGCAAAGGGTGCCGCGAGACTGATGATATTACGGGCGGCACTATCCAGCGCCGCATGTCCGGATGATTGCTGTAGCTGAACGGAGTAAACGCTGCCATCGGGCTTGATGCCCACGGCCAGCATCAACCCGCCGGAAAGTTTGTCGCGCCGGGCTTCGTCGGGGTAATTCAGGTTGCCTATCCGTTCGACTTTTTCCTGCCACGCCTGTTCATAGGCGGCCACCACCAATCGATTGGTTTTGACTTCAGCCGCATAGACGATTTTCCTGTCGCGCATTTCGGCGCGGCGCTGCTGGTAGATGTCTGCGCTTGCCTCGGCGATTTGCTGGCTTAAAAGGCTCGCTGAAAACTCGGGTTTACGACGCTTGTCTGTTTTGGCTGGGTCTTTGGGGCCGGTCGATTTCGTTGGGCCACCGGATTCTGGCCCAGACGGATCCGGCGAACGGGGACGGAAGAGTTCTGACTCCGTGCGTGGGCGGGCTTCATGGGGGCTGTCGCTTGCATATTCGGACGAGGTTTCGTTTTCTTCGTCGTCCATTTCTTCAGGGTCGTCCTCGCTGTCTTCATCTGTAGCGGAGGGCGACGAGGGCATGATCCTGCCGGGATGCTCATGAGTTGACGGGTCCGGTATAGGCTTGAGCGGGTTGGCTGCCCGCTGTTTTTGAACCTGCTTCAGGGTCTGGGCTGAAGGGGGTGGTGGACCAGTGAAAGTGCGGGTTGAGTCGGGGTTTGGCGGTCCGGCAAAGCTGGGCAGCGATCCGGGGCGCGGTGGCGCCTGATTTTCCGGTGCGGGCTCTCCAGGATTTGGATGCACGGGTTCATTTGGCAAGGGGATTTGAAGCGGTTCTGACGGCGGAGCTTCGGGGGTGACATTTGCCGCCACTGGGGGAGGTGGGCGAACCAGTGTCATCGAGATTGCTTTGCGGCCGGGTTGCCCTGAATGAGTCAGTTCAAGACGTATGCCGAAAATCAGGAAGGCATGAATTAACAGGGCGACCCATAAGGCAATCAGCAAAGAGCGCGGCGGGACGTTTCGTTGTGAAAGTAAAGGCTTCTCCCGAGGTGGGCCTGAGGTGAGCATGTTGGTTGGTGATCAGGCAATGAGGCGTTGTGATGTCTAACCGGTGGATCAGCGGTGCGCTGGGCGGTTGGGGTTCAGGCGGCTTTATTATCGCCGCATTGATCGGTGATGGCATCCCGCGTGTTGCCCCGGCTCTGTAGTGAAGTGCAAGCAAGGGATTGCGCTTTTTGCAGGGAAGGCCTATTTTGTGCGCGGTTGGGCTCATCCACACGGGGGAGGCCCTCGTGTAGACCTAGAAGACGGCGTTTCAGCCGTCCTTATCCTAGCGGGGAGTAATGATATGTTCGAGTTTCTGTTTTTCGTGACGGCGATCTACATGGCTTATGTCGCTTATGAAGCCTATCAGGCGGTTGGACGAGCTGAAAGGGGTGAGCCTGTTTTTAAGCCGCGTCCGGTGGTAACCCAATCGGCGGCTGCCAAACCGGTTGTGGCAGTCAAGACGACCGCAACGGCTGCCGCCGCCACTCCCGCCGCGAAAGCCGCCTCTTCGCCCAAGCCGGCTCCGGTAGCAAAAGTAGCCCAACCCGCTGCTAAGCCGGCAGTGAAACCGCCCGCCCCTAAAGCGGCCCCAGTCAAACCCGCCCCAGTTTCTGCGGTGCCGGTTGAAGAGGTGAAGTTGACGGATGAGTTCCGCAATCCTGCGACGGGTGAACTTTCGCCGGTACCCGCCAATTACCGGTTTGCCAAAAAGTGGATCAAGGACGCCCTGGTCAGTGAAAAACTGCTGGATCGTGTCTACAAGCCCAATGAGCTGGATGATGTGGCTTCCAAGAAAGTGAAGGACGCTATCGAAAAACTTCGAGCGATCAAGAAGTATCACGCCTGATACCGCTTCGCCTTCACTGAAATGGCCGGCGTCCGGAAGGGCGACCGGCCATTTTCATGCGACGGCTTTACGAAAGACATGGCGGCATCAATTAAAATGGCTCAATCTAGCCGCATGATGAGCCCGCCCGTGGCCCTTAGGAAAAAACCGATGAATCTTCATGAATACCAAGCCAAGCAGCTTTTTGACGCGTATGGCATCAGCGTGCCGGGCGGTCAGCCCGCCAACACGGGTTCGGAAGCCCGCTTGAAGGCCATGCAGCTGGGTGGCGAACGCTGGGTGGTGAAGGCCCAGATCCATAGTGGGGGGCGAGGCAAAGCCGACGGGGTTATTCTGGCCGACAGTCCGGCAGAAGTTAAGTTGGCGGCTGACCGTTTGATCGGGAGTCGTCTGGTGACTGGCCAGTCGGGTGGCGAGGGTCTGCCGGTAAATACGGTATTGGTCGAGGAGGCCGGTGATCTGGCGCGGGAACTCTATCTCAGCGCTTTGGTGGACCGGAGCAGCGCACGAGTAATTTTCATGGCCTCTGCCGGGGGGGGTATGGATATCGAGGAGGTCGCCGCCGAATCTCCGGAAAAAATTCTCAGCTGCCAGATCAGTCCTGTGGCTGGCTTGCAGGGCTATCAGTCCAGGGAAATCGCTTTTGGGTTGGGATTGGCGGGTGAGCAGATCACGGCCTTGCATCGGATTATGACGGCGATGTACCGGTTATTGCTGGAAAAGGATCTAAGCCAGATCGAGATCAACCCCTTGGTGGTGACCCAGAATGGGCGGCTCATGGCCCTGGACGCCAAAATCAATGTCGACGATAACGCCCTCTATGCCCACCCGGATGTCGCCGGGATGCGGGATGCTTCGCAGGAGGATGCGGCTGAGACGGCCGCCCGCGAGCATGATCTGAGTTATGTCACTCTCAATGGCACGATAGGCTGTATGGTCAATGGTGCCGGCCTTGCCATGGCCACGCTGGACGTCATCAAGCTTTACGGTGGTGAACCCGCCAATTTCCTTGACGTGGGTGGTGGTACGACGGCGGCAAAGGTGACCGCAGCGTTCAAGCTGATTCTGTCCGACAACAAAGTCAGGGCCGTGCTGGTCAATATCTTTGGCGGGATTGTCCGCTGTAACCTGATTGCCGAGGGCATTATTGCGGCCGTGAAGGAGGTGGGTGTCACCATTCCGGTCGTGGTTCGTCTGGAGGGGACCAATGCCGAAGAGGGGCGCCGCCTGCTGGAAGCGTCGGGCTTGGCGCTGACCACGGCCAGCGATCTGGATGATGCCGCCAGAAAAGCCGTGGAGGCGGCGCGATGAGTATTCTGGTTGATAAAAATACCCGGGTTATTTGTCAGGGCTTTACCGGCAAGCAGGCGACATTTCATTCCCAGCAATGCCTGGAGTATGGAACCCAGCTCGTGGGCGGTGTTACGCCGGGTCGTGGTGGGCAAGCCCATCTTGGATTGCCCGTCTACAACACGGTCAGCCATGCCGTCCGGGAAACCGGGGCGACCGCGAGCATGATCTATGTGCCACCGCCATTTGCGGCCGATGCGATTCTTGAAGCGGCGGCGGCCGGCATCAAGGTCATCGTC
>SXGU01517869.1_pt1 | contig 25921 bp, 24 predicted proteins | sample 3174531 | NCBI WGS metagenome assembly SXGU01 (sample SAMN11356863, study PRJNA531348) | freshwater metagenome | isolation source: freshwater sample F1-140 | place: China: Fuxian Lake, Yuxi | collected 2017-12-25
CGCTCCGCTCTATACTGGGCAATGATGAGCTGCCGGCCATCGACCGGCACTTACAGAAAAACTCGAGACAAAACCTTAAGGAGATTCCATGCGGGCACTCACTGGCAGGGTTCTGGCTGCACTGTTCCTGATTCTGGTTACATCGGTGGCGTTTGCGCAAGCCTGGCCGAACCGTCCGGTGCGCATCCTCGTTGGTTTTCCGGCCGGGCAGGCCACTGATGTGCTGGCACGCATGGCGGCGCAGCGTCTGTCGGATGCGACCGGCCAGCAGTTCTTCGTCGAGAACCGTCCGGGCGCGTCGGGCAACATTGCCTTCGAAATGGCGGCACGGTCGGTGCCGGATGGCTACACGCTGCTGATGGGATCATCGGGTACTGCCGCGATCAATCCGGCGCTTTACAGCAAGCTGCCGTTCGACATGAACAAGGATTTTGCGCCGGTCATCATGATGGCCAATGTGCCACAGGTGCTGATCGTCAATCCCAACTTTCCGCCCAAGAGCGTCAAGGAGCTGATTGATTATGCAAAGACGCGGCCGGGCAAGATTGACTACGCTTCGGGCGGCAGCGGCCTCACCAACCATCTCATCATGGAAATGTTCAAGTCCGCCACGGATTTGCGCCTGGTACACATTCCCTACAAGGGCGGGCCACCGGCGTTGACCGACCTGATTGCAGGCCAGGTGCAGTTGATGTTTGAAACCACGGTGGGCGCATTGCCGCATGTGCGCAGCGGCAAGCTGCGCGCTTTGGCGGTATCGACGGCCAAGCGTAGCGCTGCCGCACCGGAGTTACCCACGGTGGCCGAGAGTGGTGTGCCTGGTTTCGATGCCACGGCGTGGATCGCCATGTTTGCACCGGCCGGGACGCCGCGCGAGATCGTCGCCCGGCTCAATGCCGAGATCAACAAGGGCCTGACGACACCGGAGATGCGTGACAAGCTGATCGGCCTCGGCGCCGACCCGGTAGGGGGAACGCCGGAAGAGTTCGGCGCCACGCTCAAGGGCGAACTGGCCAAATGGGCCAAGGTGGTCAAGGAATCAGGCGCCAAGATCGAATAAGGTCTTTCCGTTCGTGAATACTCACTGAAAAACATCGCCTTGTCTGCCGTTCCCAAACCACAGCCCGCACCGGAGTCGCTGATTGGCGAGACCCTCGCGCACTTCGCGCTTGGGACACCGCTGGAAGAGGTCCCGCCGGCCGTGCGTGAGCGCGCCAAGCATTTGATGCTCGATGCAATCGGTATCGGTTTCGCCTCCACCACGTTTGATTTTGCGCGAACCTCCCTTGCCGGTGCCAGGGCCTTGAGTTCGATGAGCGGGCACGGCGATAGCGTGGTGCTGGGCATGGCGACGCGTCTGGCACTGCGCGATGCGGTGATGCTCAACGGCATCCTGATGCACGGCTTGGATTACGACGACACCCATGTACCGGGCGTACTGCACGGCACCGTGAGCCTGTTGCCGGTGGTGCTGGCGCAAGGCGCGGCCTTGCATCGCAGCGGCGCTGATGTGCTGGCGGCCTACGTCACCGGGCTTGAGTGCGCGGCGCGCATTGCCACCGTTGCCAAGGGAGGCTTTCACCGGACAGGCTTTCACCCCACCGGTCTGGTAGGCGCATTTGGTTGTGCGCTGGCGGCGGGGCGTTTGCAGGGGCTGACTGCTTACCAACTTGTCATGGCGCAGGGGATTGCGCTCTCAATGGCGGGCGGCAGCCTGGAATTTCTGGAAGACGGGGCGTGGACCAAGCGCCTGCACCCGGGTTGGGCCGGGGTGGCGGGCATTAGCGCAGCCACGCTGGCCGCACACGGATTCATTGGGCCGGCTGCGGCCTATGAAGGCCGGTTTGGCCTGTATGCCACCCATATCGGTGGCAACCATGAGTACAAGGCTGAGCCGGTGGACCTGGCGTTGGCAACGGCTGGATTGGGAAAGGTGTGGGAGATCCATGCGGTGGCGGTCAAGCCATTTCCGCTGTGCCATCTGACCCACGCCTGCGCGGATGCGGCGATTGCGCTTCACCGCAGCGGCCTGGATCCTGCCTACATTCGCCGGGTGACGGCGCTGGTGCCGGCAGAAACCGTACCGATCGTGTGCGAGCCGGAAGCCAACAAGCGGCGCCCGCAGAACGATTACGACGCGCGTTTCTCCATTCCGTTTGTGGTGGCGAGCGGGCTGATCCAGGGCAGGGTTGGCCTGGCGGAACTGGAGGCAGCCGAGCTGCGCAACCCCGTCATTTTGGCGCTGGCCGACAAGGTGGCCTATCAGGTCGACTCCCGCTCCGGCTTTCCCAAACACTACTCGGGCGAGGTAGTGGTTGAAATGGACGACGGGAAAATTTTTGCTCATCGGGAACAGATCAATCGCGGGGCGGCCGAGCGGCCGATTAGCGAACGCGAGATCGTCGACAAGTTTTACCAGAACGCTGCCTTGGCAATCCCGCACGAGCGCGCCGGACGCATTCTTGATGCCGTCTTGCGGCTCGATGCGCTGGCGGACATACAGACCCTGGCTGAATTATTGGCCTGAACACATTTGATCTTTGGAGCGAAACATGGAGCAAAAAGTACAGCAGCGTGACCCGGCCGAAGAACGAGCAGTCCTTGATGCGATCGAGGTATGGGTCGAGAAGGAAGTGCGGCCAATCGCCAAGAAATTTGATCTGGCGGACGAATATCCGCACGATCTGGTGGAACAGATGAAAGAGCTGGGGCTGTTTGGCGCCACCATCTCCCCCGAATACGGCGGCCTTGGCCTGTCGGCGTGGACCTACGCGCAGATCGTCATCAAGGTGGCCTCCGTCTGGATGGCACCTTCCGGCATTTTCAATTCACACCTCATCATGGCATCGGCGATCGAGCGCAGCGGTACCGAAGCGCAGAAGTGCAAGTACCTGCCGCTGATGGCGTCAGGCGCGTTTCGCGGCAGCCTCGGCCTCACCGAATCGAATGCCGGCACCGACCTGCAGGCGATCCGCACTGTCGCCAAGCGCGATGGTGACCATTACGTCGTCAACGGCAGCAAGACCTGGATCACCAACAGCATGTATGGCGATGGCACGCTGCTGCTGGTCAAGACCGACCCGCATGCCAACCCGCGCCACAAGGGCATGAGCATGCTGATCGCCGAGAAGACGGAAGGATTCAAGGTGGTGGACAAGATCAAAAAGTTTGCCTACCGCTCGATAGATACATGCGAACTGCTGTTCGAGGACTATCGGGTACCGGCCGAGAACCTGCTCGGTGGCGAAGAGGGGCACGGCTTCCAGCAGACGGCGGGAGGCCTGGAGCTGGGACGCATCAACGTGGCGGCGCGCGGCGCCGGCATTGCCGAAGGTTCGCTGAAAATGGGACTGCGCTATGCCCAGGAGCGTGAAACTTTCGGCAAGCCGATCTGGCAGCACCAGGCAATCCAGTTCAAGCTGGCGGACATGGTGACGCAGGTGGAGGCCTCCAAGCGCCTGATCGAGAATGCTGCGCTCAAATACGATGCCGGTGAGCGTTGCGACCTGGAATCCTCAATGGCCAAGTACTTTGCAAGTGAAGCCGGCCTGTTTTGCTCGCAGGAGGCGATGCGCATTTTCGGTGGCTACTCACACGCGGTGGATTATGAGATCGAGCGCTATTACCGTGATTCGATGCTCATGTGCATCGGTGAGGGGGCCAACGAGGTACTCAAGACCGTGATCGCCAAACAGCTGGTGGACCGTCACCGGATCTAGCGTTTTTGGCTGTCCAGCCAGATGCCCAGACCCTGGGCATTGAGCTCGTGGTCGATGATGAAGACGTCCAGCGTTTCGGCGTCCGTCAGGCGCCAGCCATGGCGGTCACGCTCCCCGAGGATGATGCCGGCCATGCCTTCCATCAAACGCTGCTGGCGCTCTTCACCCTTGACGCCGGTGGCGCCAACCTTCTGGGCCATGTCGACGTGGGCATCAATCAATCGGTGCAGGTCGGCAATGATGCGCGGTACGTCACGAATCTGTGAATAGTGGGTCAGATAGATGGCTTCCGGATTGAAGCTGGCGATCAGATCGAGCGAGGCGTGCAGTGCTTCCGGTTCAAATTGGGACGGGCTTGAGGTCGGAAAGGAATAGCGCTTGCCGTCGGTTTCCACTTCCACGTAGGCCAGGCCGCAGGTATCGCCGACGAACAGGTGGCCGCTGCGGCTGTCACGAATTGCCACCTGATGTTTGGCATGGCCGGGTGTGTCGTAGAACGTGAAGGTGCGGCCGCGCAATTTGAGGGCGAATTCGTGCGGCGTTTCGATGATCCGCTCCTGCGCAATCGGAATGATTTCGCCGTAGTTGCGGGTTGCCGTTTCCAGGCCATATACGTCGACCGTGGCGGCCCACAGCTTTGAGGGGTCGGCCATGTGGCGCGCCCCACGCGGATGCACTGCCAGTTTCGCGTTTGGCATCAGGCGCATCAGCTGGCTGGCGCCGCCGGCGTGGTCCAGGTGGATGTGGGTGAGGAAAATGTAGTCTACGTCTTCGGGCCGCAAACCCTTGGTGGACAAGGCTTCCAGCACCAGCGGCACGGACGCGTTGATGCCGGTGTCGACAATGGCAACATGGCCATCCTCGACGATCAGGTGGATGGCATCCAGCCGTTTGCGGAAAAAGCCGGAGTCCAGCGCGCTGATGCCGTGCTCGTAGTCGATGAGGTCAATGGCCATGGCTGGGCTGCAAGGGAAGATAAGCGGAAAGGTGAGGTGATTTTCGCCGATAATTTGCCCCACACCATGAGCGAGCAGATCGGACTGTTTGGTTCCGGTGAGGATGGGCCGGATACGACGCCGCAAAAGGGCGCGCGCGGCGTTGGATCCGCCGCGAGCACGCCGGCAATCAAGGAACTGGGTGCGCAACTGCCGCCGCTGATTCACCTGGGCACATCGTCCTGGTCGTTTCCAGGTTGGGCGGGGTTGGTGTACGACAAGCCTGCATCCGAAAGCCAACTTTCGCGCAAAGGCCTTGCCGCCTACGCCGCCCACCCTTTGCTGCGCACCGTCAGCATTGATCGCTCCTTCTACTCTCCGCTCGCGCGCAGCGAGTACGAGGCCTATGCGGTGCAGGTACCGGAACACTTCCGCTTCATGGTCAAGGCGCCCTCATTCATTACCGACGAAGTCAGGCGTGACGAGGGGGGGCGGGGCATCGAACCCAACCCGCGATTCCTGGACGCACAGGCTGCTTTTGAAGAGTTTGTCAAACCTGCCATTGCCGGGTTGGGAGAGAAGGCCGGCCCGCTGGTGTTCCAGTTTTCCCCCTTGTCGCGGCATACCCTCGGAGAGGGTTCAGCCTTCGCGGCACGGCTGCACCGATTTTTCTACGCGCTCCAGGGCTTTTGTGCCGGTTTCTCCCATGCGCCGCTGTTTGCCGTCGAAGTGCGCAACGGCGAATTGCTGACGCGCGACTTCGCCGGCACCTTGAAAGATCTGGGGGTGCGCTACTGCCTGGGCATCCACTCCAGCATGCCGACGCCTGAGGAGCAATTACCCTTGTTGCGAGCCCTGTGGCCGGGGCCGCTGGTGGCGCGCTGGAATCTGCATGCCGGATTCCGCTACGAAGAAGCCAAGGCGCAATATGCGCCATTCAACAAGCTGGTGGACGAAGACCCTGAAACGCGCGCCACCCTGGCGAAAGTGATTGCCGCCACGGCATTGGCAGGGCAGGCGGTTTACGTCAGCGCGAACAACAAGGCAGAAGGTTCGGCACCGCTGACGATCTGGAAACTCGCCCAGGCGATTGCCGAACGCCTCACGGGTGCTGCGGCAGGCGTGCCGCCACCTATTTCTTCTTGAGGCGGCCGGCGAACTGCTTGCGAAACTTGACCACCTTGGGGGCGACGACAAACAGGCAGTAGGATTGGCCCGGATTGCGCGCGAAGTATTCCTGATGGTAGGCCTCGCCCATGTAGAACGTGGAAGCGGCGGTGACTTCGGTGACGAGCGGATCATCGTATGCACCGGCTTTGTCGACCTCGGCAATGATCTCGTGCCCGGTATTTTTCTGCGCCTCCGAGTGATAAAAAATCGCTGACCGGTACTGCGTGCCGACATCATGGCCCTGGCGATTGAGCGTGGTCGGGTCGTGTATCGTGAAAAACACGCGCAACAGGTCGGCAAAGCTGACCACAGCGGGGTCAAAGTTGATGCGAATCACTTCGGCGTGGCCGGTGCGGCCGGTGCAGATATCGTCATAGGTCGGGTTGAGCGTTTTGCCGCCCATGTAGCCCGATTCGACCGAGGCGACGCCCGCGATGTCGTCAAATACCGCTTCGACGCACCAGAAGCAGCCGCCGGCCAGGGTTGCGGTTTCAAGATTGGGTGTCATGTGGACTTTCGTGGTGGTGAACGACAGGAGAGTTTACGAAGCGGTGCCTGCGCTGGATGCCGATGCTGCGGCAAGTACCTACAGGCCTGGGTATCAGCGGGTGCGTTCCGGATGATTGCGCCGAGAGGGCCACAGGTTTGCTAACGCGGGGCCTTGCCGAATATCTGCGGTACCGCTGCTTCCAGCACCTCGCGCTTCAAGGGCTTGACGATGTAGCCGGCCGCACCCAGGAGCATCGCCTGGGCCAGGTCGGCGCGCTCACCGCGGCTCGCCACCAATACGACCCGCAGGTTCTTCAGGGAAGGCTTGGCACGAATCGATTCGAGGGCACGAAATCCGTCGATGCCGGGCATTTCTGCATCCAGGAAGATGACATGCGGTGGTGCCGGTGCGCGCAGTACCGCCAGCAAGGCATCACGCGAAGGCGCGGGTTCGGCCACACCGCCGATGCGCTTGATCAGGAGCCCGAGGAGTTTGGCCTGCAATGCGTCGTGTGTTGCCAAGCACACGCGTGGTGCGGCGGGCAAGCCAGTAGCAGTATCTGGATAGACGAAGAATCCCGCCTTGCCCATTGCCGGGAATGAACTGACGGACTCGATCGCCGCCATGCGCGTGGTTTTGGACAGTTTCTTTTCGATGGCGGCATTTAACGGCGGTGCAATCTTGCCGGCCACGTTCGAAGACACCTGCTCGATCAGTGCACCGGTGGCAACGGCCGAGGGGGCACGCATCATCGCCGGCATTTCCGTGGTGAGGCTGAAGGCGGCTTCGTCGTCCGCCAGGTTTCCCTTGATTGCGATCAGCCCCATGCGTACCAGCTCGCTGGTCCACAGTTGCAGGTCTTCCTCATCGAGTTGCGGCAGCGCCGCCAGCAAGGCCTTGCCATCATTCTTGCCGTTCGCCAGCTCGAGCAAGCGACGGAAGCCGCCCGACATCGGCACGTTCTGGTCAGCCATGGCAACGGCGCCCTGGCGCGTGCGGGTAAAGACGGTATCAAGCAGCATCTCTGATGGGCTCTGGATCAGAGCTACATGTAGCGGTTAGCCAACATGCCTTGGGGTGGCCTTCCTTCAAACGTAAAGCGTCCCAGTTCGAAATCCACGCCACGCATCACCAGCTCCCCCATTTTGAGTTTGGGGAAAACGCCGTTGAAGTGAATGTCGACCAGGCGTTCGTCGAACCACCAGCCGGTGGGCACAATCAGTTTTGGGGCATTGCCATGATCCAGGATGAAAGCTGGCGCCACGCCTTGGTACTGCTTGCCGTCCTTGCCGCCCCAGACGCGTGCGGGCACCGGCACGACACGGCCAGGCAACATCTTGACGCCAGACGAAATGCTGGTGCCGCGCACCTCCTGTACCCAGCGAACTTCGGCCATGGAAGTGATTGGCTTGGTGTCGTCGCCGTTCATGCGGATGCCCATCAGGCGGCCGCGGCCTACCCGGCCTCCCTCGATCGGCCGCACCGCACGCAGGCCCTCACCGCTGCGATCAAGTACTGTCCACGTGCCGGAATCACCGCCTGCCGTTGCAGCTTCCCTGTCCTTGACCGTAGCCGTTCCGTCGCCCGGGCGTCCACTTGCGACATAGACATGGAATTCGCGTGGCAATGCGAACTCTTTCCCGGTCATCAGTTGGTAAATGGCGTAGACCCCGGAGGCCATTTCCGCATGGTCGCGGGTACGCTCACGTTCGGTACCGCGGATCTCTCCCGAGCCACACCAGACACGGTTCAAGCGCGCCAGAAGGCCCGAGACTTCACTGCGGGAAATCGGCAAGGCATCCAGGGACGCGATTGGTTCCCCGGTGGCGACTTTCTGCCCGAATGCGTTCAGTGCACCCGACAGACGCGTATTGTTCAGAAAGTGCGTCATGCCGGCGGCCTTGATGATGCGGATCCGGCCGGTGCGCGTCACTTCGTGCGAGGCGTCGGTGGCACCCCCCATCGGCTGCCAGGAGCAATCAATGAAGGGTTCCAGAAGAGCTGTTAGTGCCAGGGTGGCATCGAGGACACGTGGCGTCATGGCGCCGGCTTGCGCTGCAGCCAGCAAGGCGGCCCGACCATAGGTGGCATTGATGGTGGAACTGCCATGCGGGTTCAGTGGGTCGCCAACACTGATGGTGCCCGCGCCGGCTGACGCCGCCTTGTCAAGGGTACGGTGCAGCAGTTCCCACAATACCGGGTCGATCACCTGGCGTGCGCGGTAATCCTCGATCATGCGCGTGACCATCGCGTGGACGCAGCGTTGCAGGGCGCCGGCCACCTGAAGTTTCTGCACATCGCCATCTGGCTGTTCCGCAAACGCCTCGCCGCAGGCCCAGTACTGTTCTTCCATCGATGACAACACAGCGTGGATGCGCCCAAGCATTTCGCGTTCGGGTTGGCCCAGCGGCAGCGGCCTATCCGCGTAGAAGGCTTTGGCAGCGCGGGCAATCTCGGCCGGTAGCGCAGTGCGAAAGGCTTCCAGGAATGTAATCCGTTGTACGGGCGTGAGAGGCCGTTGGTGCAGTTGCAGCAGCGCCGCATGAATCTGCGTGAATACCTGCTCTATGGGCTCTTCACGCTGCGTGCCAAACCATGCCTCGATGGTTTTCGGATCCTTGAACATGCCGGGATGATATAACGACTCGCGGAAACTCTGGCTCGAGTGCCTTTGCCGTCGCCAGGATTGTGGTGGCCATATTGCATGCCTCCGGCAAATGCGCTAAGGTGAGCCGGTTGCAGTCTCTTGGAGGGGGCGGACATGGCGCCAATTGAGGTTTACAGAAAGACCACGGCCGGCATTGCTCAGTTGACTGAGCGCAGCATCAAGCTCACACCACTGGCGCGCATGGCCCTGGTGATGATTGACGGCGCCAAGCCGGTTTCAGACCTCCATGGCAAGCTGGCGGGCATGGGCGACGTGGATGGTGCTCTCTCGGTACTCGTGGGTGCAGGGCTGGTCGAGATTGCGCCGGCTGCGGCGTCGCCAGCGCAGCGGGGCGCGGCAAATCCCTCTGCAACGCTGGCCGCTGCAAACGGGCCAGCGCCCGTGGCCATGCCCTTTGATGACCTGCGCCGCTGGGCCGGCAAGGAGGTCTCACACCTGCTCGGGCCAATGGGGGACGATTACTCGATGCGGATTGAGCGGGCGAAAACACCGGAGGAACTTGCGGCCGCGCTGGAAAGGGCACGTGCCGCCGTCGAAGGCATGGTCTCCAAAGCCAGGGCAAAGGCGCTTTGGGAACAATACCTGGCCCATCGCGGGGGGTGAATCAGGCGGCAACTGATTCAGGCGGTGCCGGACAGGCGTGCTTCGATGCGGCGAATCATCAGGCCGCTGGCGATGATGATTGCGCTGGTAACCAGGAGCAGCAGCAGCATGTTGTTCCACGCCAAGGCCGTGCCGACCACCGCCGTGACCAGAATCGGGCTGACAAACTGCCCCATGTTGGAGCCCTGGTTGATCATGCCCTGAACCGTGCCAACCTGCGCCGGATTGGCGGCGTGGGTTTGCGCTGCCGACATCACCGAGCCGGGCAACACGCCCACAGCGAATGAGAACAGCACGCAGCCAAAAAAGCGCAGGCTGTCGGGCAGTGCGGGTGAGAAGATCATCAGGGCCGTGAGCGCGGTTGCGATTCCCGCGATGCAAACGTTGGTGCCACGCGCCACGCCGCGCTGCATCAGCATGCCCCCCAGCAAGTTGCCCGGGATATTGACTGCCACCACCAGCGCGGTCAGCAAGGATGCGGTCAGGAGCGGCGTCTGCCGCTCACCCACCATGAAGGTCGGCAGCCAGACCATGATCGCGTAGTAATTGAAGGCATAGCAGCCGAATGCCAGGGCAATCCACCAGGGCCCGGGGCGTTTCAGGGGGCCAGCGCCTTGTCGCCACGTCGGCCGCGTGGTGGCACCGGTGACCGCATAGTCAGCGCGGCGCGCCAGTAGCAGCACGATGGCAGCCAGCGCGCAAGCCGCGGTGGCGATCCACAACGAGCGCCAGCCATATGCTGCGATCAGCAGCGGTGCCAGCAACATGCCCAACGTGGTGCCGGTCGGCATATAGGCGCCCCAGAAGCTGAACACGCGCTTCCGGTCTTGATCGGCCGTAGCGATCATCAGGAGGGCTGGCGCCGACACCACGATGCACAGAAAGCCGACACCTTCAAGGAATCGGCTGGCCAGAAGCCATGGCGCTTGCGTAGCTGCCGCGCCCAGTACGGCGCCCAGCAGCATCGCGCAAGCCCCGAGCAGGCACAGGCGCCAGGCGCCGGCGCGGGCGATGATCAGGCCCATGAAGATGGAGGCCACCACGCCCAGCGTATTGAACATCGAGACCATCCAGCCGGATTGCGCCAGTGTCAGCCCGAACTCGGTACGCAGGGCCGGAATGGCCGGCGGCAGCTTGCCGATGAAGATGGCCGCCATCACCCCGAGCAGCAAAGCGCTAATTGCTCCCTTCCAGTGGGTATGGCTCAAGACCCTTGTCTCCCAACGGTTTGCGCGAGGTTTGCTAGTGGGCAGGGCGGTGGGGCCGCGCCGCTTGCTTGCGGTCCTGCTGGGGCGGACACGATGGAGGAAAGGGGGAGGATGATGCGATTAAACTGGTGACCGATTATGCACGAAGCGTAATGCGCATCGTTTCACTGTTTCGATTCAACCGACCAAACTTGAGGAACCCTGCCATGCCCCTGATCCGCGTTGAACTGTTCGAAGGCCGCACGCCCCAGCAGAAAAAAGAGTTTGCCCAGGCCGTCACCCGCGAAGCTGCGAAGATCCTCAAGTGTTCCGAGGAGTCGGTCGACATCATTTACACCGATGTCAAGAAGCAGGATTGGGCCACCGCCGGCGTGCCCTGGTCCGAGCGAACCTAGGGAGTGGCCATGGCGGAATTCAAGGCTTATCGCCTGATGCAGGGCGAACCTGCGCCGGAGGGGCGATTCGTTGCCATGCGCAACGACGAATTGTCGCCGGGCAATGTGTTGATACGAGTGGCTTACTCCAGCGTCAACTTCAAGGATGCCCTGGCCTCTGCGGGGCGCAATGCCATCATTCGCCAGTATCCGCGCATTGGCGGCATCGACCTCACCGGCACGGTCGTATCGTCTGCGGACCCGGCTCTCACCGCTGGTACGCCGGTGGTGGTGCACGGCTTCGGCATCGGTGTCGACCACGATGGTGGCCATGCGCAATACGCGCGTGTGCCGGCAGAATGGGTGCTGCCGTTGCCGGCGGGTTTGAGCCTGATCGATGCCGCCACCATGGGAGCGGCCGGCTACACGGCGGCTCTGTCGCTCGATGCGATGGAGCTTAATGGCCTGACGCCGTCTGCCGGTCCTATCGCCGTCACTGGCGCCACCGGCGGCGTCGCCAGTGTGGCGATTGACCTGTTCTCCGCCCGTGGTTACCGCGTTGCCGCCATCACCGGCAAAGCGGGTGAAGCCGATTATCTGAAGCGCCTCGGTGCTGCCGAGGTGCTACCGCGCGAAGCCTTCGGGCCGGGCAAGAAGCCGCTCGACAAGGCGGTGTGGGCGGGAGGCGTCGATTCTGTGGGCGGTGAGACCCTGGCTGCCCTGCTTCGCGCGATGCAGCAAAACGGCGTCGTCGCGGCTTTCGGCAATGCCGCCGGCTTCGAGCTGCCGACCACGGTGCTGCCGTTCATCCTGCGTGGTGTGCGCCTCCTGGGCATCAACGCCAACAGCCCGATGCCCCTGCGCACGCGCATCTGGAACCGCATTGCAACGGACCTTCGCCCGCGCCATCTGGAACACATCCGGCAGGTGATCCCGTTTGGCAAGCTGCCGGATGCCTTGGGTCAGGTGCTGGCAGGTGGTGCGCGTGGCCGCTTTGTCGTGGAGATGGCCGCAGGTTAGGGCACGCTTTGCGCGAGTAGACCTTCGCCACGCAGCGCTTCCCAAAACGCTGCCGGGATCGGCTGTTGCGCCAGGGTCAGATTGTCATGCACCTCGGTCACACTCGCATAGCCGGCCAGCACAGCGCTGATGGCAGGGTGGCGCAGGGGCAATTGCAGCGCTGCTGCCCTTAGGGCGGCGCATATCGCTTCAAGGCGGCGCGTGCGTTCCAGAACCTCGGGCGGTGCGGGTTGCGAGAAGTAGGTTGCGCCGGGGCGCGCGCCGACGGCGAGAATGCCGGAATTGAACGGTGCGGCGGCAATCACGCCCACCCCTGCCGCCTGCGCTGCCGGCAACACGGCATCGAATCCTTCCTGGTCGAGCAAGGTGGTGCGGCCGGCCAGCATCAGGAAATCGAAATCACCTTCAGTGAGCGAACGCAGGCAGATGGCGCAGTCGTTGACGCCGATACCGATGGCCTTGACCACGCCCTCATCGCGCCAGCGCAGCAACGCCCGATAGGCGCCAGCAATGGCAGTATCGAATACCGCATCGGTGTTCGCGCCGTGCCAGCGGCGGCTGACATCGTGCAGAATCGCCATGTCGATGTGGTCGCGCTTTAAGCGCGTCAGGCTTTCTTCGAGCGAGCGATGCACACCGTCGATCGAGTAGTCGAATTCGGAGCGCAGCGCGCCATCCGGGCCAGGGCGGATCAAACGCCCGACTTTGGTCGAGAGGGTGAAGGGCGCGGGCGCATCGGCCAGGCCGATGCCGGTGCGGCGCTCGCTTTCGCCCAGGCCATAGAACGGTGCGGTGTCGACGTGGTCCATGCCGGCGCTGAGTGCCGCATGCACGGTGGCCGTGGCCTCTGGTGGCGACGCGTTGATGATACGACTGGCGCCGAAGCACAGTTCGGGAACCGTCAGGCTGGAGCGGCCAAGCGGGCGGCGCTTGAGAATGAGTTGACGGTCCGTCTTCTCGTGTTCCGGATTCGTGTGGCGCAGTGGGCTAGTCGGCCTTGGCACCCGATGCCTTGATCACGGCTCCCCACTTGGCCGTTTCGGCACGGATAAAGGTTTCGGCTTCTTCAGGCGTGCTGCCAATCGGCTGCATGCCCATCGCACGCAGGCGCTCTGCCATCTCAGGTGTGCGGATGATACGCATGACTCGGCAGAGATTTTCTTCATGATCGGCGCCGGGGTGCCACCGGTAACCCACATCGATTGCCAGGCATTGCTCTCGAAACCCGGATAGCCGGATTCCGCAATCGTCGGTGTATTGGGAAACTCGGGCAAACGCTGCAGCGTGGCGACCGCAAGCATGCGCAAGGCGCCGGACCTGATGTGGCCAATTACATGCGGACCCCCGTCGATCGTCATCTGTACCTGGCCCCCGAGCAGTGCGGTGAGCGAATCGGCACCGCCCTTGAAAGGGATGTGCGTCATCTCGATACCGGCGCGCAGTTTCAGGAGTTCACCGCCCATGTGGGGAATCGTGCCATTGCCGCCGGAGCTGAAATTGAGTTTGCCTGGGTTGGCCTTGGCGTAGGCCACCAGTTCCTGCACGGTCCTCGCCAGTACCGAGGGATGCACCAGCATCATGAAGGGCACGGTACCGACCAGCGTAATCGGCTGCAGATCCTTGTACGGCACGAAGGGCAACTTGGGTAGTAGCGCGGGTATCACACCAATGGCTGCAGCAGCAACCAGCAGCGTGTATCCATCCGGTGGGCTTTTCGCTACCAGGTCGGCGCCGACGACGCCGCCGCCGGGCTTGTTCTCTGCTACCACGCTCACACCCCACGCGGCACCCAGGGCAGGCCCGATGGCGCGCGCCACCAGGTCGGAAGTGGCGCCTCGGGAGAACGGCGAAATGATGCGGATGGTCCTGGAGGGGTAGTCCTGTTGCGCCAGTGCGCGTAGCGGCGCGAGGCAGCCAGCGGCGGCGCTGGACAGCGTGGCGGCGAAACTGCTTTTGAGCAAGCTGCGACGGCGGCTTGAGTTCAGTGGCATTGACATATGTGGCTTCTCCTCACCGGTAAGCAATCAGACAATCAGTCGACTTTCGCGCCGGAAAGCATCACCGCTTCGCGCCAGCGCGCCATTTGCTCCGCCACAAACGCTGCGAATTCGGCTGGCGTGGTCCGGTGAATTTCTAGCCCCAGGTCGCCCAGCTGCTCGCGCACATCGGCTTGGGAGAGGATGGCGGTGACCTCATTGTTGATGCGATTGATCACGTCGATGGAGGTGCCGGCCGGCGCATGCAGTCCGGTCCAGCCCGCAGTACCGGAATCGGCGAGCTTGAGTTCCATCAGGGTTGGCACATCCGGCAACAGGGTGAGGCGGGTTGGCGTGGTGACAACCAGTGCACGCAGCTTGCCGGCTTTCAAGTGACCTGACACTTCGGGATAACCTGAGATCATCACTGGTACCTGCCCGCCCAGCAAATCATTCAGGGCGGGCGCGCCGCCCTTGTAGGGTACGTGGGTCAACGAGAGACTGGCACGCTTGCGCAACAGTTCCATTGCCAGATGCTGGGCCGAGCCGTTGCCGGGGGACGCAAACACCAATGGTTTTGTCGGGTCGCGTGCCATTGCCTGGAAATCGGCGAGCGTACGCACCGGGGATGAGGCCAGTACCACGATCACGCTCGGGCTGCTGGCGATTTGCGAGATCGGGGCGAAGTCGCGTACGGTGTCAAAGGGCAACGCCTTGAACAGGCTCGGATTGACCGAGAATGGGCCTGACGACAACAATAGCGTGTAGCCATCGGGCGCGGCGCGCGCGACAATTTCAGTGCCGATGTTGCCGGCGGCGCCTGGCTTGTTGTCCACCACCACTTGCTGCTTGAGACGGTCCTGCAGGTGGCGTGCGACGATGCGCGCGGTGGCGTCCGAGCCGCCGCCGGCGGGTCATGGCACGACCAGGCGAATTGGCTTTTCAGGATAAGCCGCATGGGCCAACAGAGGGGACGCAGCAGCGATGAAGGCGGGCAGCAGTCGTGCGGTCAGGCGGATGATCGAGGCTAGGAACAAGGGATCTCCTTGGTGGCGCAACAGGTGGGTGGCCAGAAATGGCCATGGTGAGAGTTGTCCGGGTGTCAGTCGGTGGTGAGCTTCGCGTCTTTGACAACGCGCCGCCATTTGTCTGACTCACTCTTGATGTATGCAGCAAAGGCCGCCGTAGTGCCGCCGGTGGTTTCGCCGCCGGTGGCTGCAATACGTGATTTCACATCTGGCATGGCGAGCACCTTCTGCAGATCGGCATGAATTTTGGCGGCCAGGGTAGGGGGCATGCCCGCCGGGCCGACGATGCCTTGGAAATCACGTACGTCGAACTGGATGCCGCTTTCCGAGAGACTGGCGATGTCAGGAGTCTGTTCGGACCGCGTGTCGCTGGTGACCGCGAGCGCACGCAGCCGGCCGCCTCTCACAAACGGCATGGCGGCCGGTGCTGCAGCGAACATCAGCGTGACATTGCCGGCCAGCACATCCTGAATGGCCGGGCCGGCACCCTTGTACGGGACGTGCACCATCTCGACTCCGGTTTGCAGTTTGAACAGCTCACCGGCCACATGGGCCGGTGCGCCCGGGCCACCCGAGGCGAAACTGATCTTGCCGGGATTGGCGCGAATGTAGGTGAGCAGCTGCGGGATGGTGGTGGCCGTCACTGCCGGGCCCACCACCAGAACGTTGCTGGAGCGCGACACCGAAATCAGCGGCGTTATGTCTTTCTCAAGCGAGTATGGCGGATTCTTGGCCATCTCGACGTACACCACATTGTTGAAATTGAGCAGGCCCAGGGTGTGGCCATCCGGCGCCGCCTTGATCAGGGCCTGCATGGCAATCGCGCCGCTGGCGCCGGGCAGGCTCTCGACCGTGACCGGTTGATTCCACATGGGCGTGAGCTTCTCGGCCAGGATGCGGCTCAGCAGATCGGAGCCGCCGCCAGGCGGTTGGCCGATCAGGATCCGCACACGCTTGCCGGGAAAGTCCTGGGCGGCGGCGGGCATTGCGCAGGTGACCATCGCCAGAAGCAGCGCAAGGGCTTGCAACCATCTGCCAACCAAACGTGAAGATGAAGTGGTGTTCATGTTGTCTCCTGTCGAAAAACGAGTCTTCGCTCGATGTTCAAGCTGCGGTGCCGGTGGTCTGTGGCTCACTTTGTACGCTGGCGCGCCAACTGATTTCTCTGGAACACTGTGGCGCCAGCGCAATCATTGCCTCTGCCTGAGCGGCATCATAAACCTGCAGTGCGCCGGGCAGCAGTGTCACCGGTTCAAGGCACAGATAAGCCAATTCCCTGGCGGCGTGCATCACCAGATGAGGCATGCCGGTCGTGGCGATGTCCAGGGTCAAGCCCTGGTCAAGCGGCAGCGCCGTTGTACCCGACCAGTCTTCGAACACACAGGTCTGGTGATGCAGGTCGGCGCAGCTCAGGCTTATCACGGTCTTCTCCGCTGCTCCACGATGCGGTTCGAGGCGCGCCAGCCCGTCGAGCCCGACATTGCGCCGGGCGTGCGCGGTTAAGCGAAGGTTGGCTTGCGCATCGCTCGCCAATCGGCGTGCCGGGTGATAAGGGTGCCAGCCCAGACCCGCCGGCATGCTCTCATCCGATGTATTGGTGATGCGCAGTCGCACCAGCGCGCCGGTTTCATCGAGTGAGACCTCTTGGTGCAAGGTAAACCCCCACGGCCAGCCTTCATGACCGGCGCGGTGGGTGAACTGCAACACCGCGGCACTGGATGTCCGTGACGCGACCTCCCAATTGCTGCGGTGTGCGAAGCCGTGCAATGCATAGGTCTCGCCCGGCGGTGAAGTCAGGCGGATCTGGCGCGTTCCCCATTTGAAGGTGGCGCCGCCAAGGCGATTGGAATACGGCGCCATCGGAAACGCCCCACCCGGAGGCCACTGATGCGCATCGAACGGCTCGCTGGAGGGGAGCGGCATGATCAGGTCGTGGGCGCTTTTGCCATCGGACCAGACGAGGGTCGCCAAACGCGCACCGGCTTGCGACAGCAAGCTGGCCGAGTAGGGGCCGGCCTTCAGCCCAATCGGGTCATTGCAATTCATCATCGCTGTGTGCACCACTCAGGTGGAGATTGGCTCCTCGAAGGGAAAAACGTCTGAATTCGCACTGGGCTTGGCGTCCGGCATTCTCTCGCTGCTCACTCTGCAGTGATGCCCGCTGCCTTGATCACCGGCCACCACTTTTCGATCTCGGCTCTCTGCAAGGCGCCCAGTGCGGCGGGGGTGAGTTGTTCGCGCGGCGGAATTTCCTGGCCTTGTGCGGCCAGGCGCTCACGCACGCCGGAATTGGACAGTGCCTCCACGATCGCGCCATTCAGTCGGTCGATCACTGGCTTGGGGGTACCGCGCGGCGCCCAGATGCCGTGCCATACCGGCATGTAAAAGTTGGGCAGACCAGCCTCATCTACTGTCGGAATCTCGGGGGCTGCCGCCATGCGCGTTTTGGAGGTGACCGCATAGGCGCGCAGCTTGCCTGACTGGACCTGGGGCAGGAAATTGGAAGCCAGGGCAATCATCATGTCGACGTTGCCTGCCAGCAAATCCTGAAGCGCCGGCGCGCCGCCACGGTAGTGCACGATCAAGGGTTTCGACGCCGTCGCGTTCTGGAAGTAGACGCTGCTGATATGGCCAGCGGTACCAATGCCCGCGGTGCTCAGCGAAACCTTCTCCTGGTTGGCCTTGACCCAGACGATCAGTTCCTTGAGGTCCTTGGCGGGAACGGCATTCTTCGAGACGATCAGTTGCGGGCTCGACGATACCAATGCCACCGGCTCGAAATCCTTGAGCAGGTCGTACTGCAACTTGTAAATGGCGCCATTCATCACGTGGGTGCCGAGCAGGCCAATCCCGATCCGGTAGCCGTCCGGGGTTGCGCGCGCTACTTGACCGGTACCGACACTTCCGCCCGCGCCGGGGATGTTCTCGATGACCACCGGCTGCCCAAGTGGCTGCGCGAGGTATCCGGCGAGCACGCGCGCGATCGCGTCGGTAGGGCCGCCGGCGGGGACCGGCACGACCATCGTGACCGGGCGCACCGGGTAGGCCTGGGCCGCAGCGTGGCCGGCATGAAAGACGGTGATAACAACTGGAAGAACCAACTTCAGCCAAATTTGCATGATTGCTCCTCTATGGGATTTGTGAATCAAAAAACCGCTTGGTTCTTAAGCAATCGGGGCGAGACCGAGGCGCCGGTAATACTCGGGCGGTGCTTCGGCGCATTGCATCTGGCCAATCGCCAGGTTGCGCATGCGCGCTTCGATCTTGGCGTCCTGTATCGGCCGCAGTTGATCCGGGTCGGTGGCCAAGTCGAACAACACCGTCCTGGCATCGTGCTGCACGCCCGGCCCCTGATGGTTGTAGAACGGCGACTTGGGCGTGGCGGGAATGCGCAGCAGCGGCGCGCCACGCGAAAACGGCGTCGAAGCTGTGAGTTGCGCTTCGGCCAGCTCGGCAATGCTGAACAGTTCCTTCATGTGCATTGGCGTGAGCGTGTACTGAAACAGGTCGCCGCCATGCAGATCCGGCGGGTACATGAGGTAGGTGTAGCGACCGTCGGTGACGTTGACCGCACTGCCGAACACGCCGAAGATGGCCGCGTCGCGGCCGGCTTCGTCACCCTTTAGCACGCGCAGCAGCGAGCGCCCCTTGACTTCGGGGGGCACCTCGGCGCCGAACAGTTCGAGCATGGTGGGCATCAGGTCCATGGTCTGGGTGAGCGCGCTCTTGCGGGTGCCGGCCAGGGAACGGTAATCCGGATGATGCACAAACAAGGGAATGTGCGCCACTTCGTTGTAGCAGGGCATCACGTTCTTGGCCCACCAGTCATGTTCGCCGAGCAGAAAGCCGTGGTCGGTGGCGACGATCAGGGCGGTGTTGTCCCACATCTCGTGCTGGTCCATGTGGTCGAGCAGGCGCCCGAGTTGATGGTCGCACAAGGCCATGATGGCTGCATAATTTGCGCGGATCTCATCACACTCCTCGGGCCCTTCGGTGACGCGGGCGTAAGGCGGCCAGTCAAAGATCGGGCCGCGATAGCTGGTCGGGTAGGGCTTGCGAAATTCGGCGGGAGCGTGAAACGGTTCGTGCGGATCAAAGGTTTCCAGGTGCAGCAGCCAATCGTCGGCGCCGCCATTGGCGGTGAGGAACTCAAGCCCGGCATTGAAGCAGCGTACCGAGGGGAAATCTTCGTACTCGCGCACGAACTCGCGATTGATCATGTGGCGCGAGAGCTTGTTGCGTCGTTGCGTGGTGAACTGGTGCGCGTGGTACATCTCACGCAGGCGCTCCCAGGGCGGCTGCACCATGGCTTTCCAGGGATCGCCCTCTTGGCCGCGAATGAAATCGTAGGTGTCGTAGCGGTTGTGATAGGTGGCGCCGCCGTCACCCCAGTAGTGAAAATGGTCGGAGATCAGGTGCGAGTAGATGCCCTTCTTGTGCAGCAATTGGGGAAACGAGTAATCGAAGGGTTCCAGCGGTCCCCAGCCACGATGCAGGAAATTGAGGCGCCCGGCGTGCAGGTCGCGCCGCGCCGGCATGCACGGCAGGCTTCCGACGTAATGGTTGTCAAAGGTGACGCTGCGCTCGGCGAGGCGGCTGAAATTCGGCGTCGCCACCGTGGTGCCGCCGTAGGGCTCGAGGGCGCGACGGTTCAGGGAATCGAACAGCACAAAAATGGTGCGCATGCGGCTTGCTCCGGGATTGTGGCTGCCATCAGAAGCCCCATGGTAGTGAAGATCGATCTATGCTACAAGTCATGCCCGCAATATCATGCCCGCAATATGAGTCAATATTTCCACAATCGGACAGTCTTGCCACGGGCGTGGCCTGTCTTTCTGGAGTTGCCACGTGAAACCGCAAAACCTGCTATTCATCCTCTCTGACGAGCACAACAAGAAAGTCACCGGCGCCTACGGGCACCAGATGATCAAGACGCCGCACCTGGATCGCCTGGCGGCGCGCGGCACGCGCTTCACCTCGGCCTACACCAACTGCCCGATCTGCGTACCGGCACGTGCCAGCCTGGCGACCGGGCGTTATGTGCATGACGTGCGTTGCTGGGACAACGCGATTGCCTACGACGGCACGCCGCCCGCCTGGGGTCACCGCCTGATGGCGCAGGGCCATCGCGCGGTGTCGATCGGCAAGTTGCACTACACCCGCAACACGCCGGCAACGAACGGGTTCGACGAAGAGATCTTGCCGCTGCACATCGTCGACGGCCTGGGCGACCTGCTGGGCCTGATTCGCGATGAACTGCCGGTCCGCACCGGCTCACGCAAGCTGGGGCCGGAGGCGGCGCGCGGTGAATCTGAATACACCGCCTATGATCGTGCGATCACTGATGCCGCAGTAGCCTGGTTAAAACGGGATGCGGCGCGCCATCGTGACAAGCCCTGGGCCTTGTATGTCGGTTATGTGGCGCCGCACTTTCCGCTGGTGGCGCCGCCGGAATTTTTTGATATGTACCCGGAAAGCGCGGTGCCCTGGCCGAGCCAGTATGCGCAGGATCAGCGGCCGCATCACCCATTTCTCGACGCGATGCGCGGCTGCATGCAGTACGACGTGGGCTTTACCGACGAGGCCATGGTGCGGCGTGCCATTACCGCCTATTTCGGCTTGGTGAGCTTCCTGGATCACAACATCGGCCGCGTGCTCGCGGCGCTCGAAGAGGCCGGGCTGATGGGCAACACGCGCATCCTCTACAGCTCCGACCACGGCGACAACCTCGGCGCGCGCGGCATGTGGGGCAAATCGACCATGTTCGAAGAATCGGCAGGCATCCCGATGATCATCGCTGGCGAAGGCGTACCCACCGGGCAGGTGTCTGACGTGCCGGTGACACTGGTGGATTTGTATCAGACCATCTTGCAGGGGGTGGGCGCGCAGTTCCACCCGGACGATGCCGGCCTGCCCGGCCAATCCTTGTTCGAGATTGCCAACGGTGCGGCACGCGAGCGGGTGGTCTTGTCGGAATACCACGCGGCGGCGGCGATCGCCGCCACCTACATGATTCGCCACGGGCATTACAAGTACGTACACTACGACGGCATGCCGCCGATGCTGTTTGACCTGGACTCGGACCCGGATGAGTTGCGCGATCTGGGGCAGGACGCGGCCTACGCCGCTGTACGTGCCGAGTGCGACGCCAAACTGCGCACGGTGGTGAACCCTGAGGCGGCCGACCGTGCGGCGCGGGTCGACCAGGAGGCCAAGATCGCGTCGGTGGGCGGGCGCGAGGCGATTTTCAAGCGCGGCACCTTTCGCTATTCACCGCCGCCGGGCAGCAAACCGGTGATGTTCAGTTGATGCGCGCAAGCACGGCGCCTGCCGCGCGGACTGGGCGCGCGCGCTTGACGGGTGTGCTTATGGCAGGCCTGTGGCTGTGCGCGCCTGCGGTGGTGGCGCAAACGTGGCCGGTCAAGCCGATCCGCCTGGTGATCGGTACCGGCCCGGCCGGGGCGCCTGATATCCTCGCACGCATCATCGGCAACCGCCTGGGTGAGCGACTCGGCCAGGCGTTGGTGATCGACCTCAAGCCGGGCGGCGGCGGTGTCATCGCGGCCGATGCCGTGGCCAAGGCGCAGGCCGATGGCTACACCTGGCTGCTCTCGACGACGACCAACCTCGCCATCACGCCGCACCTGAAGCGCAAATTACCGTACGACACCGCCAAAGATTTCATCCCGATCTCGCTGGTAGCGCGCGCGGCCAATGTGCTGGTGATCGGCAAGCACGTGCCGGCCAGCAACGCGGCAGAGTTGGTGCAACTCGCGCGCGCGCAGCCCGGCAAGCTCAACTATGGCTCGGCAGGTATCGGCTCGCCGGCGCACTTGGCGGGGGAATTGCTCGGTGTGCTGGCCGGCGCGAGCATGGCGCATGTGCCGTACAAGGGGGCGGCGCAGGCGCTCAATGAAGTGGTGGGCGGCCAGATTGATCTGATCATGACCTCGCCCGTGGCGGCCAAGACCTTCATGCAGGGTGGCCAGGTCAAGGCGCTCGCCACCACCGGTGCGCGGCGTGATCCGTCGTTGCCGCAGTTGCCGCCGTTGGGCGAGACCGTACCCGGCTATGAAATTACCCAATGGTGGGGTGTAGTGCTACGTACCGGCACCCCCCAGGCGATTGTAGAGCGCGTGCATGCCGAACTGACGGCTACGCTCAACGAGCCGAGAATCCGTGACATGATCGGTGGCCAGGGCGCAGTCTCAACGCCAATGGAGCGCGCCGAATTTGCAGCCTTCATTGATGCAGAGCGAAACCGCTATGGCGATCTGGTCAAGCGTGCCAAGGTGCCGGTGGAAGACTGAGCCGCCCTGCAGCTGGTTAGCCCGCGTCGCTGCCCGCGTGCCTCGCACCGATACGATCCTCTTGCTTCTTCGATGGTGCAGCCCTAGAGCCCTTGTCCACCAACGCTTTCAGCGATGGACAAAGCGGAAAATGTGCGGCGCCGCGCTAGCCCAGAAAGCGCACAAGTGTTTGCTGAAATATCCCGGGCTTCTCGTATTGGACCCAGTGCCCGGCATCGTCCACGATGACCAGTTCGCGCAGATCGCATTGATTGAGCACCGTGGGCAATCGCTGCAGTTCTTCTTTGGCCAACGGGTCCTCGCGTCCCAAGATGATCCGCACCGGGCATTTCCAGGATAGATGCAAGCGCGTCATTACATCGGTGCGCGCAATGCGCCGCCGCCGCAACCGGTCATGTTCGAAATTGCCAGCGTGCAGCGCGACGGCCATGTCGTCGATGGAGCCCGGCAGGTGCAGCATGAAGCGCTGCAGATTGAATCGAACCGCTTCTTCCCGTTGATCCTCGGTCATTGCCACGCCAAGTGACTTCAACCCGAGCGGTGCTCCGCGCAGGCCCAGCGCGGGTGGTGCTACCAGAATGAGGCGCCGGATCAAACCGGGATGCCGGGCCGCAATGTACGCGGAGATCAACGATCCGAAGGAAAAGCCGACCAGGTCGAGCGGCTGGCCGTTCGCCAGCTGCGCAATGCCCGTGGCGACGGTTTCGTAGATGGAATCAGCATCCGTTGCACCGGGCGGCAAATCCGATTCGCCGCAACCCGGCAGGTCGGGTATCCAGAGGGTATGAGATTCGGCCAGTGCGTCGATGTTCTTGACCCAATGGGTCCAGGCGCCGCTGCCGCCATGCAGCAGCACGACCGGCGGGCCGCTGCCCCAGCGGCGCCACACCATACGGCCATCCGGCCCGCAAGGTGTCGTGGTGCGCGCGGCAAGTGCTTCCAGGCGCTGCACTTCAGGCAGGCTTTGAATCGGGTGGATCACGCGTGACTGTTTGCTTTGCCGGGCCGCCGCTTTCTTGACGAATCAACCGATGACACGCAGCGTCTTTGCGGCGGGGTCAACCTCGACGCTGGCGCCGTCACGAATCGCGGCAGTGATGTCGCAATCGAAGCCGGCCAGCATGGGCACGTCGCCGAGCGCCCCGCCTTGCGCGAGGATCGGGTTGACGGTGTTGAACACGATCGCCAGCGGAATGATGCCGCGCGACTGCATTTCGTGCAGCATCCAGGCGCTGGCGACGCCGCCCTTGGCAGTGTCCAGCACCAGCACCTTGCCGACGTAGCTGCGGCCCACCAGCTTGTGCGCCGGGCGCGAGAACACGCCGGCGATGCGGTCTAGGTCATAGCGGGCCGAGAAGCCGTCGGCAGCCACCATGGCTTCGCCGCGCACGGTGCGGCCCATGGCGTGGCGCGCGGTGAATACCGTGGTCGAGTTTTCAGAAGCGGTGCTCATGCCAGTTTCCCTTTCTCGGCCGCATCGACACATCGCTCCATCGACGCCAGCATCGGCTGATAACCGTAGCCGCCGAGGATGTTGACCATCTTGGCACTGTTGGTGACGAGGCGTTTCCAGCCCTTGGCTTCGGCCATCTCACGCGCATAGGACTGGTAGAAGCACATGCCCGAGAGCACCGTGCCGCCAGCCTCTTCAATGGTGCGGGTGTAACCCATGCGGTCGCAGTCGGGCTTGACTTGCGGGCTGGTGATGGCCAGCAGCGGCACCTTGAGCTTGCGGCCATCGCACAGCCCGGCGACGTCGCGCAATTCGAGCAGGCTTAACTGCGGGGCGGAGAACACCACCACATCGATGTCGCCCTCCTTGCGATAAGACTTTTCGAGCGCCTCGAACTCGGCGCGGCCAACGCGGTGTTGCGGCAACCCGGCCGGTGCCACGTCGGACAATCGGCTTGCCTCGGGCGTCAACCCCACCAGATGAAACAGCGCGGTGGAACCAAAACTGGCCATCGCCGCACCGAAGTGCTTGAGCTGGTCCGAGCCGGGCGCACCTTCGATCCCCTCGATCACCGGCACGGCCCAGTAGTTGCCGGCGAGCCGCCCGATCACGCCGCCCAATGCGCCCCACTCGTTGAGCGAGGCAGGCGTCTGATCGGCGCGTACGTGCAATGTGGCCTGGCGCTGCGCGTCAAGGTGAAAGCCGTAACGCGGCGTACGCGCTGTGATGCCGGCTGAGAGCGCCGAGGGCCCGCCCTCAAAGTTGGAGCGCGCACCGCATACCGAGTTGGAATAAATCACCACGCCGGTATCGCCGAAGGCGACGTGCTCATTGCGCAGCGCCGGCTGTACTGTCTGGTAGTTGATGCAAGTGTCCGTCATCATCACACCGAGCTTCACGAAGGCAGCGATGGCGCGCTCTTCAAGCGTCAGCATGGTCTTGGTGTGGCCGAGAAACGCCGCCTTGGCAAAGTCGGTGCCACGCGGGTCGGTGATGGTGGGAATGCGCACGCGCCGCCGCCCCGCTTTGGTGGCGGCGAGCGATTCGAGCCAGCGTACCCCGGCTTCCCCGAGGCTTTCGGTGTCGGCCATGATGTGTGCTTGCGTTACCGGCACGAAATCGGCAGCGCCGAAAAAGTCGCCAACCTGAATCTGGTGCTGGAGCGCCTGTTGCGGAACCGGGCCGGACTTGCCGGCCAGGATGTCTTGTTCTTCGTCGTTGAGTTTCATGCGTGGTCGGTGTGTGAAGTGATCAGTCAATGGTGGCGCCCGAATCGCGTACTGCCTTGCCCCACTTGGCAGCTTCGGCCTTCTGGAATTCGGCGAATCCGGTGCCCGTCAGCGCACGTGGCGCCACACCCAGTGGGCCGAGCCGGTCGCGCATGGCGGCACCCAGCGCAATCTTCTCGATCTCGCCGGCCAACTGGGCCAACAGGGGCCCCGGCAGACTGGCCGGGGCGTACACGCCCCACCACGCGGTCGATTCGAATCCGGAAACACCGGATTCTGCAACCGTCGGCAACTGCGGCAGCACGCTGGAACGTGTCGTGCCCGCCACGGCCAGCGCGCGCAGCTTGCCCGATTGAATGTGTGGCAACACCGATTGCAGCGGATCGAACATCATCTGGATCTGGCCGCCGAGAAGGTCGGTGACGGCGGGCGCACTGCCTTTATAGGGCACGTGCACGATGTCAATGCCGGTGGCGCTGCGAAACATCACGCCGGTGAGGTGGCCGGGCGTGCCATTGCCGGCCGTCCCATAGGCGAGCTTGCCAGGGGTGCGTTTCGCGAGGGCGACCAGCGAATCAATCGAGTCAACTTGTAGCGAGGGGTGAACCACGATGGCGACAGGGGCAGCCGCTACCAATGCCACCGGCGTGAAATCCCGCACCGGATCGTAGGCGAGCTTCTTGTACAGCGAAGGGTTGATGGCATGGGTGCCGACAGTCGCCATGAGCAATGTCAGGC
>SXGU01378550.1_pt1 | contig 25878 bp, 19 predicted proteins | sample 3174531 | NCBI WGS metagenome assembly SXGU01 (sample SAMN11356863, study PRJNA531348) | freshwater metagenome | isolation source: freshwater sample F1-140 | place: China: Fuxian Lake, Yuxi | collected 2017-12-25
ATTCCAGGTGTTTAAGGACAACATCGACTCTTGTATTGCCGGGCTGGATATCCGTTTTAAAGACAAAATGCAATCTTTAATGACCATGAATTTCCAGCTGTTTTCTAAAAAAACCGAAAACTTGACCGTTTGAAGTATATAACGATGAGAGCCGGAGCTTGGGAATCAGTTCTCTACCTTATCTATAAACCGATTAGTAAATCACCCCCCTTCTGCTTATTAAATGATTCTATGGCTCTTTTCAGTCAACAGTGCTAAATTCGCGGCTACTTAACACACTCGCTAGCCACTTGCTCAATGGACTGGAAAGACAACAACGCCACTTACTGCAGCCTGGATTTGGAAACCAATGAAAACGGTGAAGTCTTTGCTGTCGGTGCGCTATTCAACGACAAGACATTCCAGCGTAAAGCGCCTTTCGATATAAGAAAAACACTGGCGGAACTCGATGACTTTGCCTCTCAGGCAGATTATTTGTTAGGCCACAACCTGTTACACCATGACCTGAATATTTGCCGCGCGATTGCACCCCATCTTAACTTCTTGAACAAGCCGGTGGTTGATACCCTGTTTCTTTCCCCGCTGGCTTTTCCTGAAAACCCCTACCACCGACTGGTCAAGGATTACAAACTGGTCCGCGACAGTCTGAATGACCCGTTAGCCGATGCACGTCTGGCGATGTCGCTGTTTCAGGATCAGTGGGCGGCGTTACAGGAACAACAGCACCTGCATGGGATTTTGTCTTTTTATCACTATGTGTTTTCCGGCAACCCACAGTTCCTAGGATTGCAACATGCGTTACTGGCAATGGGCGCCGAACCGATTCAGGCATCGAAAGCCTTCGATTATTTCAAGCGATTGACGCAAGACCGCGTCTGTTCTACCGCGTTTACTAAAGTCGTCTTAAGCTATTTACCAAACCCGGAAAAACGCCCTGCCCTCGCCTATTGTCTGGCCTGGTTGCGTATAGCGGGCGGCAATTCGGTATTGCCGCCCTGGGTCAGGTTGACATTCGACGATGTCGCGCCGGTATTGAGCCAACTGCGCGATATTCCCTGCAACAAGCCGCAATGCGCATACTGCGCGCAAACCCATGACCCGGTCGGCCAACTGGCGCGCTATTTCGGTTTTTCGGCCTTCAGGCCGCAACCTGCAACGGATCAGGGTGAAAGTTTGCAACAGGCCATCGTGCAAGCGGCGATGTGCGATAAGCCGGTGTTTGCAATATTGCCGACCGGCGGCGGCAAGTCCCTGTGTTTTCAACTGCCCGCCCTAGTGCGTTACCAACGCCGCGGGGTGTTGACCATTGTCATCTCGCCGTTGCAAGCCCTGATGAAGGATCAGGTCGATAACCTGCGTAATAAAACCGGCGCACCGAATGTAGCGGCTTTATACGGCATGCTGACAGCGCCGGAGCGCGGCGAAGTATTGCGCGGCATAGAATCGGGCGATATTGCCTTGCTGTATGTGTCGCCGGAGCAATTGCGTAACGTAAGCTTCCAGAAAGCCATTGCCTTCCGGGAAATTGGCTGTTGGGTGTTTGACGAAGCGCATTGTTTGTCCAAATGGGGTCATGATTTCAGGCCGGATTATTTGTATGCCGCGCGCTTTATCAAGGAGTTCGCGTTACGGCAAAAAACCGTGTTGCCGCCGGTAGAGTGTTTTACCGCCACCGCCAAACAGGATGTCAAAGATGAAATCATTGACTATTTCAAGGCTGAACTGGGTCAGGACTTGGGCTTATTCGAAGGCGGCGTGGAACGGGATAATTTGAGTTTTGAAGTACAGACCGTTAATGGCGCGGATAAATATGCGAGAATCAACACGTTGTTAACGGAGCGTCTGTCTCCCGAAGCCGACGGCGGCAGCGCGATCATTTATTGCTCGACGCGCAAAAACACCGAGGAAATCGCAGCATTTCTGCAACAACAAGGCTGGCAGGTTGAAGCCTTCCATGCAGGCAAAGATACCGCCGAGAAAAAGCATATCCAGGAAAATTTCGTGACCGGCGCTACACGCATCATTACTGCGACCAACGCCTTCGGCATGGGTATCGACAAGGAAGATGTGCGTCTGGTGATACACGCGGACATTCCCGGTTCTATCGAAAATTACCTGCAGGAAGCGGGACGCGCCGGACGCGACCAAAAGGATGCGGAATGCATATTGTTGTTTGATGAAAACGACATCGAAACCCAGTTTAAATTGTCGGCCTCATCGCAAATCAGCCAGCGTGATATTCAGCAGATTTTACGGGGTCTGCGTAAAAGTAAAAAAGACAAATCCGGCAATGTCGTGGTGACCACCGGCGAATTACTGATGAATGACGACATGCAGACGTCGTTCAACAACGAAGATCACGCCGCCGACACCAAGGTCAAAATGGCCGTGTCATGGCTCGAACGCGGGGGCTTCATCCGGCGTAATGAAAATCTTACCCAGGTGTTCCAGGGTCGTCCCTTGGTTAAAGACATGGCGGAAGCCAAAAGCAAGGTTGAAAAACTGGGCCTGTCGCAACGCCAGCAACAACGCTGGCTGGCGATTCTGGAAGCGCTGTTCAATGCGGGCAGCGATGAAGGCTTTAGCGCCGACGAACTGGCTTTGCATGGCGCTTTTAAAGACAACAAAGATGATCAAAAACCCGGAAAAACCGATGAAACCGCCGGCCAACGAGTGATCAGGACCTTATACGATATGTCCAAGTCGGGGCTGATACAAAAAAGCCTGCTATTGACGGCCTTCGTTCGTTACAAGGTCAAGGATGCCTCCCTCACCAAACTGGAAGACGTATGTACGTTGGAACGGGCCATGCTCAAGACGCTGCAAGAACAAGCGCCCGATGCCGACAACGGCGAATGGCAACCGCTGTCATTACGCCATCTGAACCAAGGCCTGTTAAACGACGGTTACAAAAGCAGCAATCCCGAAATCTTGCGCCTGCTGCTGAACAGCCTGGCTAAAGACGGCAAGGGACTGGCCGGTAAAAAAGGCAGCCTGATACTGAGACACAAGGGACAGGATCAGTATACAGTCAAACTTAACCGGGGCTGGACTGCACTAACGGCTACCGCGGATATTCGGCAATCGGTCGCCAAAGTGGTGTTGGACGGCATCATTGGACGCATACCCGAACACACCAAACCCTCCGGCGATTTGCTGGTTGATTTTTCCGCCGAAGATTTACTGGCCGCGTTACAACAGGATCTGGTCGCATCGGCTGAAGTCAAAGACCCGCTGGCCGCCGTCGAACGCGCGTTAAATTTTCTGCACGAACTGAAAATCATCACGCTGCAAAAAGGCCTCGCGGTGTTCCGCTCGGCGATGACCATTGAAGTGTTGCCGGAAGCCAAAGGCCGCAAATACAACAAAGGTGATTTTGAGCCCTTGTCCCAGCATTACAGCGAGCGCATTTTCCAGGTCCATGTCATTAACGAATACGCCAAATACGGACTGGAAAAGATCAGCCGTGCCCTGGCCTTTGTAGTCGCCTACTTCTCCCACGATAAAAGTGAATTTGTTAAACGCTATTTTGCCGATCGCAAGGACATCCTGGAGCGCGCAACCAGTCAGCAGTCTTTTCAACGTATTGTTGGCGATTTGCGCAATCCCGAACAAATTGCCCTCGTCGCTGCGGGCGAAGACGATAACCTGCTGATTCTGGCCGGTCCCGGCTCCGGCAAAACCCGCGTCGTCGTGCATCGTTGCGCGTGGTTATTACGGGTCAAGCGGGTTCCGCCCCAGGCTATTTTGGTGCTGTGTTTTAACCGCAATGCCGTCACCGAATTAAGACGGCGCCTGTTCGAGCTGGCCGGTGATGACGCCAGAGGTGTCATGGTGCAGACCTATCACGGCTTGAGTCTGCGGCTGACCGGCCATGCGATGGACGCTCAAAACCACAGCTCTGAAAATTTTGCCGAACTGATCAAGGAAGCCATTCGTTTATTAAAAGGCGAGAAAACCGTCCTGGGCCTTGACGCCGATGAATACAGGGACCGGCTGCTGGCCGGTTATCGTTACATCCTGGTCGATGAATACCAGGATATCGACAGCGAACAATACCAGTTGATTTCGGCCATCGCGGGCCGTACGCTGGATGACGACAATAAACTGACAATCCTGGCGGTCGGCGATGACGACCAGAATATTTATTCGTTTCGCGGTGCCAACATCGCTTTTATCCGGCAATTTCAAGACGACTATCAGGCGCGCGAACATTACCTGGTGGAAAACTACCGCTCCAGCTCCCATATCATTGCCGCCGCGAATGCGTTGATTCAGCACAACAAGGATCGCATGAAAGTCGCGCATCCGATTCGTATCAACCAGGGCAGAAAGACCTTGCCGGCGGGCGGGCGTTGGCAGCAAATCGACACCCTGGCGCGTGGCCGCGTCCAGATCATCGGGTGCGCCTCTGAATCCATGCAGGCGCAAGCCGTGGTTGACGAATTGCTGCGCCTGCGGCAACTGGATACGCAACTGGATTGGTCGCAATGCGCCGTGTTGGCGACGCAATGGCAAGCCTTAAATCCGGTGCGCACGTTACTGGAACAACATGCTATTCCCGTCAGCATGGCGTTACCCGCCGACAAACAGCCCTCTCCTTTTCGCATCCGGGAAAATGCCGATTTAATAGCCGCCCTGAAGCAGAACCGAAAAGCGTTAAGCACTGCGAGTTTCTGGTTAAATTATTTGGAAGAAACCTACCAAGGCAGCAAAGACAATCCCTGGCTGGAGCAACTTAAGGGCAATTTGCTGGATTGGCAAAAAGAGACCGGAGATGCCGACGTTACCAATGAGCAGACCCTGGAATTTATTTATGAAACGCTGAGCGAACAGCGCAAGGAACGCCGTCTGGGACGCGGTGTGTTTTTAACGACCATCCACTCGGTCAAAGGCATGGAATTTTCGCATTTGGCGATACTGGATGGCGGCTGGACTAAAGACGCGCCGGAAGAACAGCGCCGCCTGCTGTATGTCGCGATGACACGGGCCAAGGAAACGCTGTGTTTAATGCAGAGGCAAGACGCCTGTAACCCGTTCCTGAATGAAATAACAGGCGATTTCACCTTTCGCCGGGATGCAGCGCCTGACCTGACGGACGCTCAACCGGCAACTTCAATGCACTACGCCCTGCTCGGTTTAAATGACATTTATCTCGATTTTACAGGGCGCTTCACTGAAACCACCGCGATTCACCGACACCTCGCGGCACTGATACCGGGCAGCGTGCTGACAATGTCGGTGCTTGACGGCAAAACCGTCTTGCGACACGAACAAATCACCGTTGCCCGGCTGTCTCAAAAAGGTCATCAGTTTTGGACCGATAAAATCGAGCGCATTGAGACTGTCAGGGTCATCGCCATGATCAAGCGCTACCGCGAAGACAGTGAAGAAAGTTTTCGTGCGCGATGCAAGTCCGAACAATGGGAAATACCGATGGTGGAAGTGCTGTACAGGTAAGGTAAGTCGCATTTAGGAATGAGTACCTACTCAGCTCGTTCCCAAGCTCTAGAGACTGTGAAAGTATTATCCAAAATAAGGCTAAAAGCATTTTCACCACGAAGGCACGAAGAACACGAAGAAAAATATCTATTTAATTCAATATATTGAAAACTTCGTGATCTTCGTGTCTTCGTGGTTATGTCTTTAATCAGACCTAAAAGCGAATACTTTCACAGCCTCTCTAGCTTGGGAATGCGGTCTTGGAAGCTCTAGCTTCCAGAATTCTCGAAGCTAGAGCTTCTCGGATTTGAGTTCCCAAGCGGAACTTGGGAACCAGCGATAATTCAATATTTTAAAACTTCGTGTGCTTCGTGCCTTCGTGGTGAAAATGCTTTTAGCCTTATTTTGGATAATACTTTTATTAACGTTGCTTACGTTTACGCCAGATAAAAAATCCTGTGCCTATCAATGTTACAGGTAAAGCCAGCAGGAAGCCGAAACCCATAACAGCAACAGCCGTTTGCGTTAATTGCAGCTTGTTGTCGGTGGCGGTCCTGGCGGGAATTTCGATAAAGCGGTCATCATGAACCAGCCAGTTGACCATTCTCAGCCCCATGTCCAGATTACCGACATTACCGATATAGGTATTGGACAGGAAATCGCCGTCACCGACAACGATAATACGCTGCTCGGTTTCTCCCCTATTGCTGGTCAACGCGACGGCAAAAGCAAGCGGTCCCTGTTTTTCGTTGGCGGTCGCATCAAAATGGATGTCACCGCTTAAGACGCCGGTTTCCGTCCATGACTGCTTACCGCTACTGAACAACACCTCGGCCCGATATTCCGGAACCTTGTCAACTTCAAGCGCGCTGACGGTCGGATAAAGCGTGATGGTTTGAAAACCCTGGGTAACCGGATGATGGAGATATTCACTGGCGAGTATGAAGCTCGGGTCATTAATGCCGTAAAGTTTGGAACTGCTGTCAACAATCGTTCCCTGAAGCTGACGTATACCTAACGGTTGCTCCAAAGCCGACAGCCACTGATTATCCGGATCGGTCAGCAACAACAAATTACCGCCCTGCTTGATATAGTTGTCGATAATGGCAATTTCGCCAGGCAGTAACGGCACGGCGGGAGCGCTCACAACCAGTAATGCCGCGTTATCGGGAATGACCGGCAGCGTTGCCAAGTTGACTGTCTGGGATTTGATATTGCGGCGGGCCAGTTCCTTGCTGAATTCACCCAAATCAAAATTGGCGACGCCGTCCGGCGAGCGCTCGCCATGACCGGCCAGAAAGGTGATTAAACGCCCTTTGACATTAGCCAATTGAATCAGAGCATTGGTCAGCGCCGATTCGTCGATAAATTTCAGTTTTTCGGTACGCCCGTGGTAGTCGACAATAACCAGGCCTTCCTTGCCGATATTCAATTCGCGTACTTTTTCCGGCTGCGATTCAGGGTCCACAAAAGCCAGACTGAGGTCGGGCTTATACAAGCGGTAGCGGTCAATCAGTTGAGTAATCTGGGCCCTGATCGGCAGGCCTTTTTTAATGTAAGCGGTGATTTGTACTTTTTCGGGCAGCGTCGCCAGCACTTTTTGCGATGCCGACGACAAGGTATTCGCTGCATTGCCGGTTATATCGGTTTGCACGGTGTACTGCTTGCTTAACCAGGCCAGACCAACCAGCACAGCCAGTAAAACCAGCGTGACGAGCCGGTTTTTCAGGCGGCGCTGCCGGTGTTTGTTTGGGGATATTTTCATTTTTGCAGGCGGTCGCTATCAAGGCTCAGGATGCTAAGCAGGATAAACCCGACGATAAACAGAACAAAATAGCTGATATCGGACGAGTTGATCAGGCCGCTCTGTATATTCTGGAAATGTTTCAGGATCGACAGGTATTCAAACAATTTGTTGCTCTGGTCTTGCATGCTCGTTGTCCAGTCCAATATCCACAGCAGCAATAAAAGCCCGAAAGTCCCCATCGCCGCCACCGTCGGATGCCCCGCTATCGTCGACATATACAGCCCCGCCGCTGTGAATGCGCTGACCAGCAACACCAGGGCCAGGACATTGGCAAACAATTTGCCGAAATCAAGCGTACCGCCGGACAACAGCGACAGAGGCATCAGGGTAATCAGGCTGACGATGATCAACAGCAAGCCGAGACTCCCCAAATACTTGCCGACAATAATGTCGACATTGGAAACCGGCGCGGAAAGCAGCAAAGCCAGCGTAAAATTCCTGCGCTCTTCACAGACCAGACGCATCGTTAATAATGGCGTGACCAGCAATAAAATAATACCGGCATTGCCGAACAGAGGAATCACAATAATATCCGTCAGGCCCGGTGCGTTTTCAATGCCGGCTAATTGAGGTTGCAGCATCGTGAATGTTTCCACCTGCGATAAAAACACAAAAGCCAGGATAAATTGCAGGATAGCCAGCACGGTCCAGGCCAACGGTGATAAAAACTGGGTACGGAACTCACGCCAGGCAATCGCACTTATCATGTTCATCACTCGCTGCCCTTCGTTAAGGTGATAAAAATATCTTCCATCGATCTAAGTACCGGCGTCAGTTCCTCAAGCCCCCAACCGGCGGAGATAATGGTCTCGATAATTTGTTCGACAGCACCGCCGCTCACACTATGGTGGATGACAATCCTGTTTTCGCCTATTGTCTCGATAGCGCTGACGCCGGGAATGGCGGCCAAAATAGCGGTATCCGCTTGCATCCGCGTGGTCACTTGCAGCGTACCGGTGTTCATTTGCGCGTTAAGGCTTGCGACACTTTCGTTTAATATCAATTGCCCCTGATGGATTATCTGCACATGCGAGCAGGATTCCTGGACCTCGCCAAGGATGTGCGTGGACAGGATAACGCCGTGGTCGCGACCCAGTTTGCGTATCAACGCACGAATTTCCCGGATTTGTATCGGGTCGAGACCCACCGTCGGTTCGTCGAGAATAATGACTTCGGGATTATGCAGGATAGCCTGGGCAATACCGATGCGTTGTTGAAAGCCCTTGGACAGATTGGCGATCAGGCGATTGGAGACATCGCATAATCCGCAACGTTCTTTCGCCGTGTTAATGGCATCGGCTATCGATACTTTGTTGATACCGTGCAAGCGGGCGCAATAATGCAGGAACTCCTGTACCGTTAATTCCTTGTAAAGAGGCGGCGTATCCGGCAAATAACCCAGATAGCGTTTGGCCGATTTGGGCTGGTCCAGCAAGTCAAAACCGTTGATGGTGATTCGCCCTTCGCTGGGCGCCAGATTGCCGCACAGCATCTGCATGGTCGTAGTTTTACCGGCGCCGTTAGGCCCCAGAAAACCCAGCACCTCGCCTTTAGTCAAGGTAAAGCTGACATCATTGACCGCGCAGTGCTTTCCGTAATAACGATAAAGATGTTCAGCTTCTATGAGTGCTGCCATGTCCGTCCGCCGCTACTCTATTTTAATAAAGGCTGTTTTAATAAAGCCTGTAATTCGGTTTGAATCTTCTTGCGGTAAAACAAAAACTTCCAACGCGTGCCGCCGCATTGTTTCCACAGAATCGCCGAACGGATACCGGCCAGAAGACAGGCGCGTATTTTATTGGCGATGTCGGGATTGGATAAATGCATTGGATCGCCATTGACCATGATTCTCGGCTGGAACGTGCTGATGGTGCTGTGATAAATATCGCCCAGATTAGCCATGACATTCTCATGCAGCAGGCCGAAATGTTCACTCTGGGACTGGGCTTTTTCTATACCGGCTTGTATGGTTTTCAGCATATCCTTTCGACCGGACAATTGCTGTTCGAGAAAAACCAGCGAGGCGGAATAGCGCGCCTGATCGGGATTGGTGATTTTATAGCCGGTCATTTGCTCACTCAGCTGCACAAGACCCAGTTTTAAACCGTCCAGGCTGCCGCCGTAAACATCAACAACACTGTCGGAATCGATTTTTAAAACACTGCCGATACTGGTTTCCATGGCGACCGTATCGGCAGTACCGGTAGTGGCCAATTGTTGCACCAGCGCCGCTGCCTGAGCAATACCGGCAAGTGCAATGGTTTGGTTGGTAATCGTATTTAGTTGCATAAGAGTTGACTACAGCAGGTGATTTGAGAGTTTATCGTAACAAGAATGAACGCTTTTGTTCAATGGCCGGTAAGCCTTAGCGGCGCCAGGAATCAGGGTATACAGGCCTTGAAATCAGGGTGCGCTCATACATCAAAATAGTTGATGGCTCCGATTAAAGGCGTACGTGGATTTAAAGATATTTTAACTGGGACTTGGGACAGTAAGTCGAAAAAACGGCCCTTGGCTTTGAATGCCTGCATAAATTGGCCGCTCTGCATCGCGGGAAGGATTTTTTGAGCGATGCCGCCGCCGATATAAACGCCGCCGATAGCCATTGATTTTAAGGCCAGATTACCGGCTTCCGCGCCATAAAGCTCTACAAACAACCTGACGGCTTCGCTGCACAAACGATTCTCCCCGGCTATGCCCAACCGGGAAATGACCGCATTTCTGTCAATGCTGTTATCGGGCTCGGGCACATGAGGAGACGGCAGGGCATAACCCTGATCGCAGAGGAAATCATACAGATGGCTGAAACCGATACCCGACAGGATGCGTTCATAACTGACATGATCCGGGTAAATTTTTCTCATATAAGTCAACAGCAGATCCTGTTGGGCATTTTGAGCGGCCAAATCACTATGCCCCCCTTCAGTAGCGATGGGATGATGTTTATTGCCGTCCCAATACAGGATCGCTTCACCCAAACCGGTACCCGCCGCAATAACGGCAATGTTGCCGGTCCGATTTTCCGCACCGGGATTTAAATCGACCAGATCGGTTTCAGGCAAGTACAACATGCCCAGAGCCATGGCTTCCAGGTCATTGAGGAGTCTTACCCTATCGGTGCCCAATTTTATTTTCAGTTCCGCTGCATCCAGAAACCACGGCAGATTGGTAGTCCGGCAACACTGATCCACAACCGGACCGGCAACGCCGAAACACGCCGATGTAACAATCGCGTCACCCGGTAAGAACACCGCCAGAATATCGTCAAATTCGGCAAAATCCCGACTCGCGTAGGTCTGTTCCTGTATACAAGTCAGTGAGCCGTCAGTATCCCTGCCCAGTAAGGATAACACCGTTTTTGTTCCGCCTATATCGCCAGCCAGTATCATTTTCGCCCCCTGAGTCACTAAAGTTTATTGTTCATTCACTATATGTATTAACGCATCAAGGATGCTTTACTAATGATACATTATCTTCGTGATTTTCCTTATTTTTCGGATCCGGCAAATTCCTGGTCCCGAAACTCGGCGCTTCTGCCGGATGCAATTAGGCATTCACGACTGTGTTTTTCATATTGCCGGGATTAATTCGAGTTGTGATGATTTTCACGCGATGTGCGATACTATTGAATAACCCGCTTTTACCACGATGTGAGCTCACCGTCAGGCTGTACACTCTGCCAAAAATGCAAACAGCGTAGTACATCTTGAAACATGACATTTCGAAATACGAATAGATTATGACCGAATCCATTAAGCGCCTTGCCTTTTCTTTGTTGCTGATTTTCATCGCTGCCGCGATACTGCTTTGGTCCGACCGGCATAATCGTCATCGTGATACGCTGACGCAAGCGGCTGCGGCAATTCCCATTGCGATTTTGCAGCATAGTTCCAATCCAATGATGGATGAAATCCGTTCCGGGGTATTGGATGGACTGCATGGCAAAGGTTACAACGACGGTCAAAATTTAGGCATCACGATCTATAACGCGGAAGGTGATTTACCCACCGGTAATTTGATGTCGCAAAAAATCACCAGCGGCGACTACCGGCTGGCGGTGTCCATTTCCACAGTAATGTTGCAGGCCCTGGCCAATGCCAATCGTAGCGCTCATATCAGCCATGTGTTCGGCGCGGTTACTTCACCGGTAGCGGCAGGCGTCGGCATTAAGGCTCTGGATAGCCTGGACAAGCCGCCTTACTTAACCGGCATAGGTACACCGCAACCGGTCGCGGAGATTTTTCGCCTGGCCAAACAGATAAACCCCGCCCTAAAAACGGTCGGAGTGGTCTGGAATCCTGCCGAAGTCAATTCTGAATACTGCACCAAACAGGCGCGGGCCGTTTCGCAGGAACTGGGCTTAACCTTGGTGGAAGCGCCGGTGGAACAGGCCAAGGATGTGCGTGAAGCCGCCGAATCGCTGGTGGCGCGTGGAGCGGAGGCATTCTGGACAGGCGGCGATGCCACCGTCAACGCCACAATAGACAGTTTGATGGAAGTGGCCGCTACCGCCCGTATCCCGGTATTCTCGAACATTGCAGGACATGCCAGACATGGCGGCCTATTCGATTTGGGCGCCGATTATCATGAAGTCGGCGAACAGATAGGACGCATAGCCGCGGATATTCTCGCCGGCGCCAATCCGGCCACGTTACCGGTCAAGGACTACGTTCCCAAACGTATCCTGCTGAACGAAAAAACCCGTGGCGCACTGCGCGCGACCTGGACCTTTCCCAAAGCTTTGTACGCTCAGGCCAACGGCATTATTGATGCGCACGGGGTTGAAAAAACGATCAACGACTCCACTAGCGCGACGCCTTTGGCGACGGCTGTTCCTATCGCGCTACAACCCGGACGGACTTATAAAGTCGGTGTCGCCTATTTCGCACCGGAACCGGGCATCGATTCAGTCATGGCCGGTTTGCGGGAAGGCTTGAAAGCATTGGGATTGGCAGAAGGACGCAACCTGTCGTTCCAGACCATGCATGCGCAGGCGGAAATCGCGCAGATTCCGACCATCGGACAAGTCCTCGACAACAGCGATGCGGACGCCATCCTGACCCTGACCACGCCGGTATTGCAAGGCGTCGGCATGATGGCGAAAAACAAACCGGTGGTGTTTACCTATGTCACCGATCCTTTGGCAGCCGGTGCGGGTAAAAGCTTCACCGAGCATTTGCCCAATCTCACCGGCATCGGCTCCTTCCCGCCAGTCGAAGACATGATTACCTTGACCCGCAAAGTCTTGCCCGGCATTCATTCGCTCGGCACCTTGTATAATCCCAGCGAGGCCAATTCAGTCAAGGTCGCCGATGTATTGCGCGATATTTGCCGCAAGGCCGGCATCAAACTGGAAGAAGTGCCGATCAATACCACCGCCGATGCCGTGCAGGCGGCGCAGGCAGTCGTGGCGCGCAAAGTCGGCGCGATTGTCTCGGTGGGCGATAACACGATGTACCAGGCGCTGGACGCCATCGCCAAAGTCGCCAAGGATGCGGGCATTCCGCTGATCCTGGATCAACCGGATTTTATCGCGCATGATGCCTTGATGGTGGTCGGTGTCGATTATAAGGAAAGCGGACGAGCCGCCGCCGAACCCTTGGTGCAATTACTGACAGGAAGCAAACCCGCGACCATTCCTTTCCGCAATGTCAGTCAGAAATCGATTTTACTCAATGAGGCCAGTGCCAAGCGCCTGAATATCGTGTTTCCCGACGAAGTCCGCGCGCTGGCGACACCTGCACCCGGTACTACTGACTCAAGCAGTGTGACAAAGCCATCTCCACAGACAGCGGCAGTTCAACCGCCAGCCAAACCCTTGGATCATACCTGGAAAATCAGGCGCATTATGTATGTAGAATCGCCGCCGGCGGAAGATGCGATGCGTGGTATTGAAGACGGTTTCAAGGCCGCCGGATTGCAGGCGGGACGCGACTTCGAACTGAGCGACGCCTCGGCACAAGGCGATATGACCATCCTGTCCGGTCTTGCCGATGCGGCCAACAGCGACGGCACCGAACTGTTGATGCCGCTATCCACACCGACCCTGCAAACGGTACTACACAAAGTCAAAAAAATACCCATCGTCTTCACTTTCGTTGCCGATCCCTTCATCACCGGCGCCGGCACAGACGATAACCACCATTTGCCGAATGTCACCGGCGTCTATACGCTGGCGCCTTTTAAAGAAATGGTGTTATTGTTAAAACAATACTTTCCCGCGATACATAGCGTCGGCACATTGTTTACGCCCGGTGAGGACAATTCGGTCCACAACCTGGAAGTGTTTGAAAAAGCGGCGATTGAAAACGGCCTTACCGTGTCGAAACTGCCGGTCAACTCCGCTAGCGAACTACCGAACGCCGCGTTGGCGATGGTCAGCCAGCCCATAGACGCCTGGGTACAAACGCTCGACAACCAGATTGTCTCCGGTTTTACCGCTATCGCCCAAGCCGCTTTACGCGCGAAGAAACCCTTGTTTACCTTTACCGAATCGGGCGTCGAACAGGGCGCGGCTGTCGCTTATTCGATGGACTATTACCAGTCCGGTTTCGATGCCGCACTGAAAGCAGCCGAAGTCATGCGCGGCAAACCGCCAGGAGAAATACCGTTTTCCAAAACCTCGAAAATCAGCCTGGTCATCAGCGAAGAAAACGCCAGGGCTTTGCAATTGCCACTGCCTGCCGAGCTGGTCAGCAAAGCCGATAAACGCCTGACTCATCATCAATAATTCCTAAAGAGGACGCAGATGGAAATTATTACCCAACTTGACGGCGATGAAATGCGCATAGCATTAAACGGACGGCTCGATGCCGCCTGGAGCAATTCGGTCAACAAGACCTTGCAGGACACCGTTCATGGCGGTGCCCACCGTATTGCGCTGGATTTGTCGCAAGTCACTTATCTCAGTTCCGCCGGAATACGCGTGCTGGTGTTGCTGACCAAAAATCTCAAAACAATAGGCGGCACTTTACGCCTTATCGACCCGTCCCCGACTGTCAGCGAGGTATTGAAGCTGGTCGGCTTTCAGCAATTGCTCGATACCGCCGCCGCGCCTGCTGTTGCTCCGGCTGTTGCGGCAAAACCCGCGCCCAAACCGGCTATCCCGGAATTTCGCACCATCAAGCTGGCCGCCAATGATTTCGATGTCTACACATTGAACGCAGACGCGGTTCAGCAAGGCATGGTAATAGGCGATGGTAAACAGGGTTTTAGACATCCCGTGGTTCTGCCGATTCCTGAGGATACCTGGGTCATCGGCCACGGCTTGCTGGGCGGCGGCAATAACAACCCGGAAAGCGCCGGGGAATTGCTCGCCGTGGCCGGGCTTGCCATCACCTTGCCCGGCGATGATCCTGCGCATCCCGACTGGATGCAGCAGGAAGGAGCTCTGGTTCCCGAAGTCAGCCTGTTGCACGGTCTTAGAACATCGGGAAAATTCCGTTATCTGCTGCGCTTTGGGGAAATTCCGGAAACCCCGCCGTTACGCTTGAGCGAATTGGCGCAAGCCGCGCTGGAACTGTGCGCGAGCGATACCGTGTCATGGGTGCTCGTAGCCGAAACGGCGCATCTGATCGGCGCCGCATTACAGGTATCGCCCTCACAAGGAAACGACGATCTTTTCGCCTTCCCGTCGATTCGCGACCGGCTGCTGTTTACAGTCGAACCGGCTTATGCCGAGGAAACCTGCTTGATCGTCGGCGTGATTACGCGCAAGCCCACATTACCGCTGGCATTACAGGTGCGACCCAACGCGGAAGACAGCGACCTGGCTATGCACGTTCACGCCTGCATCGTGCCTTTCAATCCGGTGCGTAAAGGCTACATCGATTTGCCGGAAAGCCTGGATAGACTGATGGAAGCCCAGACCATACGCGGCGTACTGCATTTGCTCAACGACGATCGCGAAGGCGTGGGCGCAGGCGAAAGTTTTCTGCGCCGGGGTGCATGTTGGTGCGCTCCGGCTATCTTCAAGGGCGAGGCTTCAGCATGACATTATTGATAGGCGCATTAACTCTGGGTATTATCCTGGCGCTGCTGGCGCTGGGTGTTTATATCTCTTACCGAATATTCGACATCGCCGACATTACCGTCGACGGCTCGCTGACTTTCGGCGCCGCTGTCGCCAGTGTCTTATTGGTCAAACACGGCGTACATCCGCTCTGGGCAACCGGGGCCGGATTTATCGCCGGGGCGCTGGCCGGTTCCGTGAGCGGCATTTTGCAAACCCGCTTTCACATCAATGCATTGCTGGCCGGCATTCTGGTCATGACCGCGCTGTATTCGGTCAATTTGCACGTTATGGGACGCAGTAATATCCCCTTTCTGGGTGCGATTACCTTGTCTACCTACTGCGAACAGCTGGGCAGTAAGTTGTTCGGCGGCCCCGATACTGATTTATGGGGCTGGACGGTCTCCAGCGCGGACCTGACCATGCTGATGTTGATGTTTGCGCTGGTGAGCTTTATCGCATTGACATTATGGGCATTCCTGCGCACAGACATCGGCACCGCAATGCGCGCTTCCGGCGACAATCCTCAAATGGTCAGGGCTTTGGGCGGCAACGTCGAAAACTACCGTATTTTCGGCCTTGCGGTATCGAACGGGTTGGTCGGTTTGGCCGGGGCATTATGGGCGCAATACCAGAACTTCGCCGATGTGCAGATGGGTATCGGCATGGTGGTTTGGGGACTCGCGAGCGTCATCATCGGAGAGGCGCTGACCGGCGCATCCAGCGTCGGTATCGCCATCGTCGGCACTATTATCGGTTCCATTCTGTTCCGGCAATTAGTCGCCATTGCCTTATCGTTCGGCCTCAATCCCAACGACCTGAAACTGATCACCGCCGCTTTCGTGTTCGCAGCCCTGGTACTGCCCGACATGATGAGCAAGTTCACCGTACGCAAACACGAGGGGGCCGCATGACCGTCCATGCCCAGCAATCGCTGTCATCATCCAATCGCCCGCTGGTGCGTTTGACCAATGTGTATAAAACCTTTCATGCGGGAACCGTCAACGAAGTACGACCGATGCGCGGCATCAACCTGGACATTGCCGAAGGCTCGTTTGTCATCGTGTTGGGCGGCAACGGTTCAGGAAAATCCACCTTACTCAATGCGATGGCCGGCAGTTTCCCTATCGATGCCGGGCGCATAGAACTGGACGGCCAGGATGTCAGCACCTGGCCCGAACACCGCCGCGCGGCATTAATAGGCCGGGTCTTCCAAAACCCGTTTTCAGGCACAGCGCCGAATATGTCGATTCTCGACAATTTCTCACTGGCCGCTAAACGCGGCAAATTCCGCGGCTTGAACTGGGCGCACTCGCGTCATTTGCAGGATGAATTGCGCGATCGCGTCCGGGAACTTAAAATGGGCCTGGAAGACCGGCTGGATAGCGCGATAGGCTCGCTTTCCGGTGGACAGCGGCAGGCGCTGACCTTGTTAATGGCGACCTGGCTTAAACCTAAGTTGTTATTACTGGACGAACATACCGCAGCTCTTGACCCGAAAAGCGCCGATCAGGTGATTGCATTGACCGACCGGATTATCGCCCGCGAACGTCTCACAACCTTGATGGTGACGCATTCCATGCAACAGGCGATTAACCTCGGCGACCGCATTGTCATGATGCACAGCGGCAACGTCTTGCACGACTTCAGCGACACTCAAAAGCAGCGCCTGCGCGTGGATGACCTGCTGGCGAAATTTGAAAACGTGCGGCGCCGGGAGCTGCTCGATGAAAGCGCTGCGGAATTGTTGCGGGCGCGTTATATTTAATACAGCATTTATATGTCCACGAAAGACACGAAAATCACGAAAACCGTCTTTAATCGTTCCCACGCTCCGGCGTGGGAACGCAGGTGTCAACGCTCCAGCGTTAAGTAACATTAAGATAACAAGTACTTATCTCATTTTATGTTTCGCGACGCTGGAGCGTCTATCACTGCATTCCCACGCCGGAGCGTGGGAACGATAAATTACATTAAAAACTTCGTGTCTTCGTGGTTAATTAATCCAATCATCAACCTTATACAACCCATTAGGCACACACAAACATGAGCAAAAAAATTCTGATTACCGACGACGAACCTCATATCAGGATGTTGTTGGAACAAACCCTGGAAGAATTGGAAGATTATGATGTCGAGTTCTTCCTTGCCGAAAACGGCGAGAAAGCGCTGGAAATCATTGAAGAGGAGCATCCCGGTCTGGTATTGCTGGATGTCATGATGCCGAAAATGAACGGTTTTGATGTCTGCCGGACGGTCAAGCAGGAATGGGGCATGGATGACGTGTACATTACGCTGCTGACCGCCAAAGGCCAAGAATACGACAAAGAGAAAGGCAAGGAAGTCGGCGCCGACCTGTACATCACCAAACCCTTCAATCCCGATGAAATCATGGCCCTTGCCGTTAAAGTACTGGGCATCGAACTGGACGATTAAGCAATCGGATTGAACCAAACCCACGCCGATGCGCATATCCAAAAACACCCGACCATCCCCTGCCCCGTTAAAACGGTGAAAGGGGACCCACTCAAACACCATGTATAAACTCAGTTTCTACGTTCCGAAGTCGCATCTTGAGCCGGTCAAAAACGCCTTGTTTGCAAAAGGCGCAGGCCATTACAACGCCTACGATCAATGCTGCTGGCAAGTACCCGGCGAAGGTCAATTCAGGCCGTTGGCGAACAGCCAACCGTTTTGCGGCGTGATCGGACGCTTGGAACAAATGGTCGAATACAAGGTGGAAATGATTTGCAGCGATGCGCTTATAAAAACCGTTGTAGAAACGCTGCTCAACGTCCATCCCTATCAGGAACCCGCTTATGACATATACAAAATCATGACGCTTGAAGATTTGTAAAGGTCGCAGGAAAAAAAACAGCAGTCCCCACTTTTCACTGATCCCGCAAACCCTCATCGACATTATCCGTTTGCCGATCGATAAACCATCACTTCGTCAATTGTTATACTTACAGGAAACCTATGCCCCCATCACGCATTAAACCTCTAAACAAACCGTTGTTAAACGCCCTGCTTGTTATCATGCAAGCGTCCGGTCTCGCCTATTCGGCTGTAGCTGACGCTAGCGGCGAAACCATTTCTCTCGGCAGCAAGGCCGGTGACCAGAGTAGTTATGCAAGCACGACCTGGTCCTCCATTTCAGCGGACGGGCGCTATACCACGTTGACCGCGAATGTCGGCTTTTTCCAGCATATTTTCCTGTATGACCGGTTTAGCGGCATCACCAAAGATATAACCGCGCAGGGTGATAACATCTCGCTGGCCTCTGAAATATCCGCCAACGGCCGTTTTGTCGCCTTTCGTTCGGCATCCACCAACCTGGTGAGCGGAGACGCCAACGGATTGGTGGCCGATATATTCGTCCAGGATTTGCAAAGCGGCAAAAACGAGCTGGTCAGTAAAGCTTCCGACGGCAGTGCGGCAAATGACCTGAGTTATTTCAGCGCCATCTCCGGCGACGGTCAGTGGGTCGTATTTTCTTCGGCGGCCAGCAACCTGGTCGCCAAGGATGGCAATAATGCCGCTGATGTGTTTTTACGTAACCGCAGCACCGGCAAGACAACCCGCGTCGATGTTTCATCAAGCGGTGCAGAAGCTGACTGGGGCATCGGCAGCAACGGTATTGTCGATATATCAGCCGACGGGCGTTATGTCGTTTTCAGTTCGTCATCAAGCAATCTGGTTGCAGGCGACGACCATACTGAAGACGTTTATTTACGCGACGTCAAAATCGGCACGACGATCCGGGTCAGTAAACCGGTACGCAGCAGCGGATTTGACGGCGGCAGCAATACGCCATCCATTTCCGGTGACGGTCGTTTCATCGCCTTCAGTTCAGGCTCCAGTAAACTGGTGGCGGGTGATACCGACGATGTTAATGCAGATATTTTCGTTTATGACCGGATTGCCAAATCCACGGTAAAAATCACCAAAAACGCCACCGGAAGCTCGATACTTCCGACCATCTCGGCTGACGGGCGTTTTGTCGGCTTTATGTCGCAAGCCGCTAACCTGGTTGCAAACGACACCAATGCGGTATGGGATACCTTCATCCATGACCGTAATACAGGAAAAAAAATTCGTGTGAACACCACGCCGCAAAAACTGCAAAGCACCGGCGATTCGTTTCCCTTCCAGGCCAGACCGTCGATTTCCGCTGACGGGCGTTTTATCGGCTTTGAAAGCGGGGCCAAAGATTTAACGGCGGATGATAGCGACAATGCCATGACCGATGTGTTTTTGCGCGATACCTTGTTAAACAATCAAAAAACCGCCAATATCAACCTGGCATTAAACGCGCCGAACAGCGTTGTAAAAGGTCAGCAATATACCTACACATTTACCGTCGTCAACCAGGGACCCGCAACCGCCAGTCAAACGAATGTCATTATTAATCTGCCCGCTACGTTAACAATAAACGCTGTGTCGGCTTCACAAGGCAGTTGCGTGAAGGGTCCGGTGACTGTCTGTAGACTCGGTGCAATCACCGGCGGCAGCAATCAACAGATACAAGTCAAAGTAACCGCCCCGCAGTTAAAAGGCAGCGTTAGCGTTTCCGCGACAGCGCAATCTGTCGAAAAAGACGGCGCTTATGCCGACAACGCCAAGTCAAAATCTATAACTGTGAATTAGCCGCAAGGCATAAAGGCTTATTGCGCGCTACGTGCAGCCGTATAGCCAAACGGGTTGTCCGGCGTCAAAACCGGATAACCCACACAGCCGAATGCTCAAAATCGGTGCAAGCTCAGCATAACCACACAAAATAACAGCTTTTATTTCATAAAAAATAGCCATGTCTCAGCCACTTTGGCTGATTGCTATTTCCAGAAATGGACACAGAAAATAATAAAATCAAAGTAAGTAACTGATATTTAAATTAATTATCTACAATAGAGCGCATTGAAATCAGTGTAAAAAAACCATCGACCGCTTACGGCACATAGATTGCTTATAGAATAAAAACACAATTCCAAATGCTACATCGTCGGTGCACAGACGACCCCTACATTATCGCTGCTTAACGTTTGATACTATTTAAATATTAACCATCATCCTACTATGAATACGCTGAATGTATTATTGATTGAAAACAATCTTCATAATACGTTACTGGAAAACTGTCTTAAGGACAGCGGTTTCAAAATTTTAAAAACCCAATACAGCGCGATGTTTTTAGCGCTGATTAAGGAAGTGACGCCGGATGTCATTATTTTCAATCTGGACACGCCTTCAGAAAAAATACTGGCCGACCTGCACAGCCTCAATCACCAATCGGCTGTGCCCGTCATCATGTTTGCCAGCGACGGTAATATCGACACCATTAACCAGGCCATCAAAGCCGAGGTCAGCGCCTTTATAGTCGACGGTCTCGAAAACAAGCGCATTAACAGCATCATCCATGTGGCTATCGCCCGATTCAAGCAACTCCAATCATTGAAGAACGCGCTGGAAGAAACCCGCACGCAGCTTGAAGATCGGAAGCAAATAGACCGCGCCAAAGCCATTCTGATCAAAACCCAAAACTTCACCGAAAACGAGGCTTATCACACGCTTAGAAAATTGGCGATGGATAGAAATATTACCCTGGGCGAAATGGCGAAAAACGTTATCGCTATGGCAGATTTGCTTAAATAATAAAAACTTGTCATTTAAAAACCAGAAAGATATGAAAACGTTTATCAAGGTCACCGAAATATGGATTCCTGACAGGGAACGCACCAAACTGGAATTCGGCTCCGGTTTATATGGCCCGTTGACGGATTTTAAAGCGGCCAGCGAGCAGCAGCATTTTGCTTATGACGAAGGTTTGCCGGGGAAAGCCTGGGCGACCGGTCATCCCATCGTGCTGACAAAATTTGAGCATTCCTATTTTAAAAGAACAGCCGCCGCTAAAAATGCCGGTTTAACCTGCGGCATCGCCATACCGATTTGTTCGGGGGATTTTTTACTCGCTGTCGTGGTGTTTTTATGCGGCGATGATGAAGAACACGCGGGCGCCATTGAAGTGTGGTGCAATAACCCCGAATCGGAAAATACGCTGCAAGTAATGGACGGCTATTACGGCACCCTGCAGCATTTTGAAAGCCTGTCCCGGCAATACCACATCCCTAAAGGCCAGGGCATACCGGGTATCGCATGGGCCACCGGAATGCCGGTATTAATTGAAGACATCGGCAAGGTGCCTGATCTTACCCGCTCTTCGGAGGCGCAGCAGGCAGGCATTACCACCGGGCTTGGCATTCCGGTTTCCAACAGTAACGAACAAAGCTATGTGATGACGTTCCTGTCGGCAAAATCGACGCCTATTGCCAAACGCATCCAGATATGGATTCCGGACAAAGACGGCAAGCAACTGATTTGTCAGCAAAGTTATAGCAAAAACAGCAACGAGCTGGCGAAAATATTCGAAACCATTACTGTCAATAAAGGTGCAGGCGCATTGGGCCGCGTCTGGTTAACCGGCTTACCTGTCATCACCGGCAATCAGGAGTCCGATTACAACCCTGAACTGGATAACTTGAGCAGCATGCTAGCCATCCCTGTTATTGAGCAAGGCCGATTAAAAGCGATTGTTACTTTTTTGTTTTAAGCGAAAGCCGCTTAGGTAATTCGCACTACATTCACACGCAGAGCATCACTGCCATCAAGTTAAAAAAGCACTAATATTCAAAAAAATATCAGCACTCGTTCCCAAGCTCCGGCTCTCATCGTTATACACAAGTCTGTGGGTGTACGTCATTCCGGCAATCCCTGCCGGAATGACGGTGTATCGCAGACACTTGTGTATAACGATGAGAGCCGGAGCTTGGGAATCAGATCCTTTTGCGGCAATATGTTCTAGTCACACATTCCTCTTCCCTTCAGCAGGTATTATTCTTTAATCTCCCGACCACCCTTTCCTGAGAAGTGCCTGTTTGGTGCAAATTTCCCCAATTTTGCACATCCATTGGGCAATCTGATAAACACATACAAATCAAGCAAAGGTCAGCGGCATCGGTTAAATCCCTCTATAAGTTTTATAAGCTGTTGTATTTACTTCCTTAACAATTTAAAAAACGTAGTTATCAAGATTTGGCACAAAGTGTGCTTTATCACTTACAGAGGTTCTAACGATGGAACCAATGACTAAGCTCACAGTTGAGCAATCTGACAAAGGCGTCGAAAAAATCGAACGCGTCCATTTCGACGCACGGTTTTTAAGACGTTTTTTTTTGCCCCCAATTTCTTAAGAACAGGAAAACGCTATCATGAAACAATTCAGAAAATTGACGCAGACCAAACTGGCTCAAGGATTATCGGCTATCGCCGCCGCAACCACGCTCAGCTTTAGTATGTCCATCAGCGCCGCCGAACTGGAGAAAGACAGTTTAAAATTCGGTTTTATTAAACTGACCGATATGGCGCCGTTAGCCGTCGCTTTTGAAAAAGGCTATTTCGACGAAGAAGGACTTTCCGTGCAACTTGAAGCGCAAGCCAACTGGAAGGTATTGCTGGACCGTGTCGTCAGCGGCGAGCTGGACGGAGCGCACATGCTGGCGACCTTACCGTTTGGAACAGCCATTGGCTATGGCACCAAAGCCGATATTGTCAGCGCCTTCACGCTAACCTTAAACGGTGACGCGATTACCGTATCGAACGATGTCTGGAAACAGATGAAGCCGCAAATTCCCATGGAAGGCGGTAAACCGGTACACCCTATTAAAGCGGATACCTTAAAACCGGTGCTGGAAAAATACAAAGCCGCCGGCAAACCCTTCAACATGGCGATGACCTTCCCGGTCGGCACGCACAATATGAAATTGCGTTACTGGCTCGCCGCAGGCGGCATTAATCCCGGTTATTACGCGCCACCCGAAGACACCTCCGGGCAAATCAACGCCGAAGCCATGCTGTCCGTAACACCGCCGCCGCAAATGCCGGCGACTATGGATTCCGGCACTATCGTCGGTTATTGCGTCGGTGAGCCGTGGAATCAGCAGGCGGTATTCAAAGGCATCGGCGTTCCTGTGATCAGCGATTATGAATTGATGAAAAACAGCGCTGAAAAGATTTTCGGCGTGACCAAGGAATGGGCCGATAAAAACCCCAAAACTCACGTTGCCGTCATCAAAGCCCTGATTCGGGCATCGATGTGGCTGGATGCGGAGAATAACAAAAACCGTAATGAAGGCGTGGAAATGCTCTCGCAAAAACAATACGTCGGCGCCGATTATGAAGTTCTCGCCAACAGTATGAACGGAACCTTTGAATATGAAAAAGGCGATAAACGCAGCCTGCCTGATTTCAACGTATTCTTCCGTCATAACGGTTCCTACCCTTATTACAGTGATGCGGTATGGAGCCTGACGCAAATGCGCCGCTGGGGGCAAATCAACGAAGCCAAGCCGGATTCTTGGTACATGGATATAGCGAAGAAAGTTTACCGTCCTGATGTTTACATGGCGGCGGCGAAAGCCTTAATTGCCGAAGGTAAAGCCAAAGCCGGCGATTTCCCTGCCGACAATGAAACCGGCTTTAAAGCGCCTTCGGGCGACTTTATCGACGGCGTCGTTTTTGACGGCACCAAACCGAACGAATATTTATCAAAATTCACGATCGGTTTGAAAGGCAATCAAAAAGTAGTCGGCGGCAAGATTGTTGAATAAAACTAAAGATTGAGCTGGTTCCCAAGCTCCGGCTTGGGAACCAGCGAATCAGGAATCCAGCGATCAACGCATAAAAGGTGTCAACAATGAGTAATCAATTAATCAAATTTCTTAGCATAACCGGCCTCACCTGGTTTATTCCTTTCGTGAAAATAGCCGCCGGGGAAAACCCTACGCAGCAAATCCGCGAACTGTTTTTAATTATGGGCATTCCTATTATCGCTTTTATCATGTTCCTGAGTCTTTGGGGCTTCTCCGCTTCCAAAGTGAACACCAGCCTTGGCGCCATTCCCGGTCCTGTTGCGGTATGGCATGAAGCCGGCGGCCTGCTGGACGAACATTTCGCGGAAAAACAGAAAGAAGCCGACTATTATTTGCGTCAGGAAGAACGCAATAAACAAAAGCTGGCGGAAGATCCGGCTGCCGAGATTAAAGTGCGTCCCTACAACGGTCAGGCCACCTACCTGGACAAGATTTTAACCAGTCTTTACACGGTGTTTACCGGTTTTATCATCGCCACCTTAGTGGCCGTACCGCTGGGTCTGTTGTGCGGGATGAGTCCGGTGGTCAATACCGCCATCAACCCGCTGATCCAGATTTTTAAACCGGTTTCGCCACTAGCGTGGTTACCGATTGTTACGCTGGTTGTCAGCGCGGCTTATGTGACCGGCGAGGATTCATGGTTTGAGAAATCCTTTCTGACCTCGGCGATCACCGTCACGTTGTGCTCGCTGTGGCCCACTTTAATCAACACCGCTGTCGGCGTCTCGTCGATCGACAAGGATTTGGTTAACGTCGGCAAAGTATTGCGTCTGAGCTGGTTTACCCAGATCAAGAAAATCATTTTACCGTCCGCCCTGCCCTTTATTTTTACCGGCATGCGTTTGTCGTTGGGTGTGGGCTGGATGGTGTTAATCGCCGCTGAAATGCTGGCGCAAAATCCGGGGCTTTGATAATTCGTCTGGGACGAATTCCAAAACGGCAGTTCCAACTCGTTGGGCCGTATCATGGTGGCGGTTTTCACCATCGGCATTATCGGATTTATTCTGGATCGCATCATGCAATCATTGCAAAAAGTATTCTCTTTCGGTAGAGAACTGTAACCGGGAGCCAGCCATGTCAGCCGTTAAACTTAAAATTGTCCCTATCAATAAAATGAATCCGCCGACCTCGCCATCCAATGATGCCTACCAGCCCTTGGTGGAATTAAAGAATGTTTGTAAATCCTACGGAGAAGGCAAAAGCAAAGCCTCTATCCTGAAAAACATCAATTTGAATATCCGGGAAGGCGAATTCATCGCTATCGTCGGCTTTTCCGGCAGCGGTAAAACCACGCTGATTTCGATGCTGGCCGGCTTGATTCAGGCTGATAGCGGCGAGGTGTTAAAACAGGGCAAACCTATAACGGGCCCTGCTCCTGATCGTGGCGTGGTGTTTCAAAATTATTCGCTGATGCCGTGGTTGACGGTGTTTGAAAATGTCGCCCTCGCCGTTGATGAGATTTTTAAAGACTGGCCGCAGGAACGGCGTAAAGCGCATACGGAAAAATACGTCAGGATGGTTAACCTGGGCGCCGCCATGGACAAGAAACCGGCTGAACTGTCCGGCGGCATGCGGCAACGAGTCAATGTCGCCAGAGCTTTGGCTGCAAACCCGGATATTTTGTTGCTGGACGAGCCGTTGAGCGCCCTGGATGCACTAACACGGGGCAATTTACAGGACGAAATCCTGCAAATCTGGGAGCAGGAAAAGAAAACCGTTATCCTGATCACCAATGACGTCGACGAAGCGATCTACATGGCCGACCGGGTTATCCCTTACAAGTGTAGGTTTTTTCATCCTCCCTAGTTGGCAACCGCACAAGTTGCCGGGAATGCATTGTTAATCCCCGGCATGCCAGGCCAAGCCTCTGGATGTCCAGGTTTGACGGGAAGCAGCTGATGGTTAAGCAAGGC
>SXGU01195523.1_pt1 | contig 25810 bp, 43 predicted proteins | sample 3174531 | NCBI WGS metagenome assembly SXGU01 (sample SAMN11356863, study PRJNA531348) | freshwater metagenome | isolation source: freshwater sample F1-140 | place: China: Fuxian Lake, Yuxi | collected 2017-12-25
ATCACCTTCCCCGCCACCCAAAACGCATCCTCCAACGCCAACACGCTAGACGATTATGAGGAAGGAACTTGGACACCGACATTTGGGTTAAGTACTACTGACCCAACGGTGTCTTATACCGCTCAGGCTGGTTGGTATGTAAAGGTTGGTCGGCTTGTGACGGTGTTCTGCGATATGACAGCAAGCAGTATTTCTGGTGGCTTCGGTGTCGCGCTCGTTAGAGGTTTGCCATTTCCTTCTTCTGCAGTCCCTTCAGTGCCTACGTTTATGGACTGTAGCGCTGTGTCAAGCGGTGGTACAAACACCATGCTGTTTGGGTTTGTTCAGTCCAGCCATGTCCAGCTGGGGTACAACTCAATCAACGGGACGTATGGTTATGCAGGCTCAGCTGGTTGGAACGCGTCTGGGCGAGTAGTGTTGAGTGCCACTTATTATGCCGCAAGTTAAACGAAAGGAAAAATCATGCCTACATTCACTGAAAACACTCGCATCTCTCAATTCGACATCCAACCCAACGGCTGCATCGGCGTTCGCAAGACCACTGATGTTCTGAAGGATGATGTTGTTATCTCGTCAACCTACTGGCGTTGTGTCCTGTCGCCCAATGATCCGCAGGCAGCAACGGTGCTAGACGAGCCATATTACGCTAGCCTTGCACAAACTGCATGGACACCCGAAGTGGTGGCGGCCTACACAGCGGAAATGCAACGTGCGGCAACCCTCAATCAACCCTCAACAGGAGTTTAATCATGATTGAAACCCAAACCTTCACCGCAGAAGAAATCCAGAGGCATTATTCGGCCGCTATGGACTCTGTAAACCTAATCAACGGTGGTCAACCTGAAGGCATGTCTGATGCTGACTGGGCAGATACCGTGGCTCGTAACAAAGAGCACCTCGAAATTCAGATTGCCAAGGGCGCAGAGTTCTATGGCGATTTGGACTTAACCCCGTTTGAAACCGCAGTACTTTAACCTAACCAGAAGGAGAACACGAAATGGCAAATAAACAGCCCCAGATCGTTACTATTGACGAAGTTGAATATGACGCAAATGACTTCACCGAGGAGCAATCCTTGTTGTTCAATCATTGCGTTGACCTGGATCGTAAGATCGCCAGCACCAGTTTTCAGCTGCAACAGCTCAATGTGGGCAAGGATGCCTTCATCGGGATGCTGAAGACCTCCCTAGCGCCTAAAGAGGAGTGATATGGAAGCCCTGATAACGAAAGTGAACGCCCTTCTAGGGCGGCTATGCGTCCAATGCGACGTTCCCTGCGATAAGCAGAGCCATGCTTTTGTAGGGTTTGTAGTAGCACTGGCGCTCACTCCGTTTATTGGGGTATTTTCCTTGATCGTAGTCGGTCTCCTTGCCGCATGGAAAGAGGTTTACGATTACCTGAACAAAGAGAAACACACCCCAGACCTTTGGGACTGGATAGCGACCGTCGCAGGTGGTATCGTTGGCTATCTACCGTATATTAAGATCTAAGGAACGAGACACATATGGATCAAACAGTAATCAACTGGCTGTTCGCAGGATTCGGCTGGCTGATCGGCTTCTTACTGAACGCTGTCTGGCAAGCCGTCAAAGACCTACAGGCCGCTGATAAACAGATCGCTGACAAGGTAGCAAATATTGAGGTGTTAGTGGCTGGTAACTATGTGCGGCGGGATGAATTCGGGAGTGTTATCAACCGCTTATTTGAGAAGCTAGAGCAGATCGAAGGTAAGATTGATCGAAAGGTTGATAAATAATGGTTTACTTTCCTGTAGTCTTTTCATTCCTACTTTATACTGCACCGCCTGCTATGACAGTACAGCTAAAGTGTCCTTCAGAGTACATTGGTGTTGAGACACCCGCTACCTATCTTGCACATAAAGCAGTAGATACTGGTATCAGCTGTGTTAATGCTACTAAACTATTTCCCTATGAAGTTAAAAAGGTGTGTGCATGATTACAGCACTAATCGCTCCGTTACTTGAACAAGGTTTATCCTTATTGAGTAATGCTGTCCTTGCTAAAGGTAAGGATTGGGTTGAGGATAAGATTGGTGTTAAATTAGATGATCCTATGACACCAGAGCAGGTTGCTAAACTAAAGCAAGCTGAGATGGAGCATGAAGAGGAACTTATGCGGCTTAAGGTTGAGGATAATAAACTTGACCTTGAGGCTTTTAAGGCTGAAGTAGAGGATCATAAATCTGCTAGGGACAGAGAGTTAAAGATAAATGAATCTACCAATGCTTCGTGGTTATCTAAAAATACTGGCTCATTGTTGGCTCTTGGTTTTACTGCTATCTTTCTCGCTATGGGCTACTTATCTGTTTTCGATGTTGGTGTGCAGTATCGTGAAGCACCCTTTAATTCCGTATTTAATACTATGAGCCAGATTGTCATGCTTATTGTAGGTTACTACTGGGGTAGCTCAAAGGATATGAAGAATGCCAACATTAGTAAATGAACAAGCTGCTTTTCTCTTAGATGTTTGTAAACTGATTGAGTATGCAGCTAAGCAAGGATATAAAGTAACAGGTGGGGAGTTATTTCGGTCTATTGAGCAGCAGCAGATCTACCTAAAGACAGGTCGTAGTAAGACGCTAAAGAGCAATCATTTAAAGCGACTTGCTATTGACCTAAACTTCTTTGTAAATGGTAAATTAACCTACGCTGTAGAGGATCTAGGTGTTTATTGGGAGCACCTAAGTCCCTTTAATCGCTGGGGGGGTAACTTCAAATCACTCAAGGACAATCCACATTTTGAGAGAAATGTACAATGAAATCTCTAACTAAAGCAATGCAAATACCAGCAGGACTAGACAGTGCTGTTAATAAATATACTATAATGTATGAGTGTCCTACTGGTATTGAAAGTAAATTTATTACACTGTTCATTAGTAACCTTGAAGGTAATAACAAATCTATCTCAATCGCACTATACAGACCTTCGGCTAATAACTATGTCCACTTCCTGGATAACACTGTAATTAATGCTAATAACTATATTCACATATGGGGTGGATATGTCGTATTAGAGCCTGGCGATCAAATTAGAGTTACAAAGACTGCTGTGGGTAGTCACTTTACAGTAATCTGTACCTTAGAGGAAGAGAAAAAGACTACACAGTCTAATAGTGGGTCAACCCCATATAATGTAGGGATATAACTATGTCATTAAATCAAGATAGTATTAATAAAACTACTTGACAAATTTACTGTTCTGTGTTATATTGATGTATATAACTATTAACTAAAGAGATCATAATGAGCACAACCTACTTAGATGCTGTTAACAAAGTCCTAAAGAAATTAAGAGAACCAACCGTCACTACTGTTAATCAAAATGATTACAGTGAGATGATTGGTGTATTTGTTAATGAAGCGAAGACTGAGATAGAAAATGCTTGGGATTGGTCTGCATTGCGTACAACATATACTGTAACAACTACAGCTAGTTTATTCAACTATGTGCTAACAGATATTGGTATAAGATTCCGTATTCTTGATGTATGGAATGATACAGATAATTTCAGGATGAAAGAGCAGACAAGTGCATGGATGGATCAGCAGTTTCTATTACCAACCACTGTTGTTACTGGTTCACCACTCTACTGGGATATTAACGGCGTTGACAGTAACGGTGATGCACAGGTAGATATTTTCCCTGTCCCTAATGGTGTATATAATCTACGCTTTAACGTAGTAGCACCAGAGAAAGAATTAGTTAATGATGCAGATACATTCTCTACACCTGCTGATGTCATTGTACTAGGTGCTTTCTCTCGTGCCTTAGAGGAGCGTGGGCAGGATGGTGGTAATCAAAATGCAGAGATGCGCTATCGGCTTTTGTTAGCAGACTATATTGCTATTGACAGCATCCACCGTGAAGGTGAACTCACTTGGGGTGCTGTGTAAATGTCCCAGCTATTGTCAGGATCAATCGTAGCACCAGGCTTCAATGGCCTAAACACACAGGATAGTGGTATTACACTAGATTCTGGGTGGGCTTTAACAGCTACTAATTGTGTCATTGATAAGTATGGTCGTATTGGTGCTAGGCGGGGTTGGTCATTGTTTACTACCAACAAGGCTAACTTAACTACTGGTACTACTATTGATAGTATCTTTGAGTTTAAAGACACAGACGGTACTTTTGAGTACCTTTGCGCTGGTGATAATAAACTATTTGAATCACAGGATGGTAGTGTCTTAGTAGCAAAGAATGTCCGTAATGCCACTAATACTGCTGATATTAGTTATCCTATTACAGCTAATAATTGGTCATGGTGTGCTCTACCTAACGGTACTGGAGTAACTGCTGAAGGATTAGCATTTGCAGCACAATTAGGCCATCCTATGCTATTCTATAGTGATCTAGCTGGTGATGCCTTCAGGCGTGTTGGTGATGTTGGTTCTGTTCCAACTGGTTACACTACTACTTCGTTTGATCCTAATGTATGTGTTTCAGCCTATGGTCGCGTATGGACTGCTGTAACTACAGAGAATAAAACAACTGTCTATTACAGTACATTACTAGATGGCACTGATTTCACGGGTGCTGGTGCTGGTATCCTAGATGTCAGTTCTGTTGTAGGTAATAACGATGATATTGTCAATGTAGCTATTCACAATAACTTCTTAGTGGTGCTCTGTAAGAATAGCATTGTCATCTACACAAATGCTGATGATGTCGATAACATTGCACTAAGTGATATCATAAAAGGCATAGGCTGCATTGCTCGTGATAGTGTACAGACAACGGGTACAGATATTATATTCCTATCCAAGACTGGTGTTAGAAGTCTACTTAGAACCATTCAGGAAAAGTCTCTGCCATTACGGGAACTAAGCATCAATATCCGTGATGATCTTGTTAACTGGGTTGATGGTGAGGTCTTAGATGATATTAAGTCAGTATACTACGAAAGAGATGCTTTCTATTTACTGACACTGCCAACATTAAAACAGATTGTATGCTTTGATATGCGTACAATGCTACAGAATGGTGGTGCTAAGGTAACTATATGGGAAGACATTGCACATAAAGCTTTCTGCTCTACAGAGGAAAGAGAGTTACTGGTCGGTCAGGTTAATGGTGTAGGTAAGTATTATGGTTTTGCTGACAACGGTGTCGCTTACCGTATTCGCTATTACACTAATTACTTTGATCTAGGTATGCCTACCAACCTAAAGATGTTAAAGAAGATTGGTGTTGTTGTCATCGGCGGTGAAGGTCAGGACTTTGTGGTTAAGTATGGCTTTGACTATAGCACTAATTTCCAATCAAGAGCACTATCATTAGCTACAACAGGAGTATCCTCACAATATAATGTTGCTGAATATGCTATTGGAGAGTATTCTGGTGGTTCTGTGTCACAGAATGTTTCTGTTAATGCTGGTGGTAATGGTAAAGTAGTGCAGATGGGTTTTGAAGCTGATATTAACGGTGATCCCTTGTCAATACAGAAGATTGATATTGCTTTAGTATCTGGTAAGATTGTTATTTAAGGAAAACAAATATGTCAAATTACACTAAATCAGTCAACTTTGCTGTAAAGGATGCTTTGTCTACAGGTGATCCTGATAAAAAGATTAAAGGCACGGAGATTGATACAGAGTATAATAACATTGCTACTGCTGTTAACTCAAAAGCTAATACCGCTTCACCCGCACTAACAGGCACGCCTACAGCACCAACAGCTACAGCAGGTACCGCTACTACTCAATTAGCTACTACAGCATTTACTAATACTGCTTTACTTAATGCTGTAGGCTCTACCAGCGCATCTAGTGTTGTAATTACTGGTGGTACTATCACAGGTATTACCGATCTAGCAGTTGCTGATGGTGGTACTGGTGCATCTACTGCCGCTAATGCTAGGGTAAATCTAGGTGTAGGTTCTAATGGAACTGGTAATAAGACGATAAGTGTAGCTAGTCCTAGCGGCGGCTCTGATGGTGATATTTGGTATAAGGTCGCCTAACAATGTCCTTAACTGTAAATGATGCTGGTACATGGAAAGGAGTACAAGAAGTCTTTGTAAAAGACGCTGGTACTTGGAAACCATGTATTGATGTACTGGTAAGGGATGCTGGTATTTGGAAATCTACATTATATGCAGCAGGTACTCAAGAATATAGTGCAGGTTCTAGTGGCACATTCACAGTCCCTAACGGCGTATATGCGCTAATAGTGTCTATCATAGCCGGTGGTGGTAGTGGCGAAGGTGGAGACGACTACGGTTCTGGTGGTGGTGGCTCCGGTGGTTACTATCAAAACCATTCCTATTCAGTAATCCCAGGACAGGTTATAAGCTATTCAGTAGGTAATGCAGCACAGCAGAGTACCTTTGGTACTTTAACATGCACAGCAGGAGCAGCACCAACATCTTATCATCATAACAATTATGGTGTTGGTGGAACTCCTAATGGCACAAACGGACAGGCTGGTAATCAGAGTAACTATAACTGTCCTGCTATTGCTGGTAATGGTGCTAGTTCACCATGGGGTACTGGTGGTGCTGGTGGCGTAGGTGGTTGCCCACATCAAAGTGGCCCTAGTGGTGCTAATGCAACTGGCTACGGAGCAGGTGGTGGCGGTGGCTGTAATAACGCTAGTGGCGGTGCTGGCTCTGCCGGGCATATTTGGGTATCGTGGTAATAAATGATTGACTTCATGGTTATAGCGCTGCCCCGTTCAGGCACAACCTGGGCGGCTAACTGGTTAACAACTGACAGCACTATTTGCTTACATGACGAACTAGCTTACAGAACTCTATCAGAGATTGATAAAGAGTATAAAACAAACAAGAAGTTAGGTTTATCAGATACTGGTGTATTCTTTTATGGTGCTAAGTTGAAGCAACACCCTGCTAAGAAGGTAATACTTCATAGAGATATTAGCGAGATAAATAAGTCACTAAATACATTAGGATTACCATCTATTGAACCGCAAGTAAGTAAACTGTTAGACAATATTGATGGGCTACATGTTCACTACCAGGACTTGTTTAACAGCCCTGAGCCAATATGGGATTATTTAATTGGCACTAAGTTTGATAATGAAAGACACCATGTACTAAAGCAAATGCAAATACAGCCAGAGTTTGCGTTTTTAGAACCAGTTAATAAAGACGCTGTTATGCGTTATTTTGCAGAAATAGGGGGAGTATAATTATGCCATGGGGAGCAATAGCAACAATAGGTGCTGGGTTACTTGGAGCAAGCGCCTCAAAGAGTGCGGCGAAAACACAGGCCGACGCTCAGTTAGAGGCGGCTAGGCTTCAAGCAGATGCGGCTAAGTTTAAACCATACGGTGTAACTACTGGTTTTGGTACTGCTCAGTTTGATACAGATAAAGGTACTGCTGGTTATACGCTAGATCCTCGTCTAGCGACAATGCGTGATATGTTGTATGGTGGTGCTACCGGATTGATGCCATCACAACAAACACAGCAGTTCTACGGCAATGTACAACAGCAAGCACAACAGCGTGCACTGGCTGCGCTAGGTATGTCCCCTGAGACTGCTGCTGCTACGGAATATGCTTCTTTACAGAACATCCTAGCACCACAACGAGCTAGGGAGCAAGCATCTCTAGCACAAAACCTATTTAAGACCGGTCGTATGGGTTATGGTACTAGCTATGGTGCTGGTGGTGGTTACATTAATCCTCAACAGTACGCCTATATGAAGGCCATCGAAGAACAGAATGCACAGTTAGGTATGACGGCACTTGATCGTGCAAGGAAACAACAAGCACTAGAACTCAGTGACTACTTTAGTCTTGCGGGTAAGGCACCTACAGAGCTGGCAGGACTGTTTGGTGGCGGTGCTGGTACCTTTGGTAAGGGCTTAGCACTAGAAGAGTACGGCATGACACCTCTAAATACGGGTATTAACATTGGTGGTCGTGCAACAACAGCAGCAACCAGCGCAGCACAGGCACTAGCAGGTGGTATCACTGGTGCTGCTGGATGGAACGCAGCGGCATCACAAGCATGGCCACAAGCACTCAGCTCTACCTTTAATACACTAGGGAAACGACCAGTAGAAGGTATCAACCCACAAACAGGTCAGGTACAGTATGGCCAGTCACTATGGAACCAGGCGGGTACATGGTTGGGTGGTTTGTTTGGTCAACCAAAAGATCAGTACGGTATTCCTACAAACGCGCCCCAATCACAGATGCTTGCAGCACAGGATGCTGGTTTCTAAACTAAGTAAGGAATAATCATGGCAAATGAAGTAATGCAATCATTATTTGGTCTATCTAGTTATGATGCTGGTGAAGCACTCCGCCAGAAACAAACAGCGGAGGACTACGCTTATGCTCGCCTAGACCCTAAACAACAAATCATCTTCGATGCTAGACAAGCCGGTAGAAGTATTGGTGGTGGAGTCAATCAACTGTTTGGTTTAGTCCCAGAAGGCCTACAGCGTGTCCGTAACCGTGAAAATGCCCTAATGCAAGTACAAGAGATGATTAGCAAGGGCGCTATTGATATTAACGACAATGATGCAGTAACTAAAGCATTAATCACACAACTAAGCGGTGTTGGTGATACACAGGGTGCATCGATGGTTTTAGGTGAGTACCTGAAGGGCGATACAGAGCGTACTAGGGCACAAGCAGCTCTTAAGAGGGCTGAAGGGGACAAGGAATCAAGTACACGGGTTGAACGAGAGACCAAACATATGCAATTGGTTGAGGGTAAGCTAAGAGCAGGAGAAAGTCCAACTCATGCCGAGCTGACACTTGCTTTAGACACTTATCATAATCGGACGAAGGATAGACAAGAGAATCGGTATGACCCTTACGGCAACCCGCTGCCGCCGGTTACTGTGCGAGGTGATGTTGGTCTACTGAATGTGTTCCCGCTTCTCCATGCAGTTTACACAAAAACAAGCCCAGCAGCAGCAGTACAACCAACAGCAGAAGTACCATTGTCCGCTGAAGGGTTACCGCTTGAGCAACCACCGGCAGCAGCAGCAGCACAAGCGCCAACAGGATTAACACCGGAGCAGCTAGAGACAGCAGCACGCTTAGGTGTACCAGCAAATGTAGCAGCGGCAGCGGCGCAAGAAGGGGTGCCACTTGTTTCAACACCAACACCAACACCAACAGTAACATCAGAGGTGCTAGGGGCACTGGAACCATCAGTAGCAGCACCATTGGTGCCAAAAGCACCGCCAGTAGCACCAGTAACACCAACAGCAGCAGCACCAGTGGTGCCAAAAGCAGCACCAGCAGCACCAGCACCAGTAACACCAGTGGTGCCAAAAGCAGCACCACCAGCAGCACCAGCAGCACCAGCAGCAGCACGACAGGTGGTGGGTGGCTCTCCTGCCTCAAACAGGGATGCTGCGCTTAATAAACTAGGCCCAGCCCCTAAAGTACCTACCGTAGTCACTGCTGCGACCAAAGCAGCATACGAAATGGCGTACAAGGAGTGGGAGGGCAAGAGTAGTCGTATCTATGCGGACTACGCGCAACAAGCAGATGATGCCTACAGGCAGGCACAGTTAAGCCTCGCAGTGCAGGGTAAGAATATTGCAGCTTCAGCAGAGCAGAGACAGTTAAGGAAAGAGGTAGAGGAGTATGAAGAAGCCCAGGAAGCTAAGAGACAGAACGCTCTTCATGTTATATCGAGGACAGGCATTTCCCTAGGCCAAATCGCTAGCGCTGTGAAGCTCATTTACGCGAAACCTAATTTGGTTGCGGGGTTGGGTGGTATGTTAAAGGGCGTACCTATTACAGAGGCGTACGAGTTAGGTGCCTTACTTGAAAGTATTAGGGGCGGCGTAGCCTTACGCGAGATGCAGGAGCTAAAGAGAACATCCCCAACAGGGTCAACAGGCTTTGGCCCAATGAGTATACCTGAGTTAAATCTCTTGCTTACTAGCTTGGGTAGCCTAGACCAACTACGCCAGCCAGGGAGACTCGTTGAGGTGTTAAAAGGAATTGCAAAGGTTAACTTTGAAGCTAGGAAATACGCTGAAGAAAATCTGGCTGCTATGGATAGAAAGGGTAAATGATGAGTACACCACAGGAACCAGTAGGGGACTTTGACGCATACTGGGGCAGCCTTACCCCTCAACAAACAGCCGGAATACGAAAGACGGGACATGACCAGATGGTTAATGATGCTGTCAGGATGGCTAAGGGTGTTGGATATGGGTTCTTTACACCTATACAGAACCTTGCGCGACTTGGTGCAGAATCCGCCGCTAGTTTAGGCTCTACTAGAGCAGCGCAAAGCGCTCAGCATATTAGAGACACGATAGCACGACACGATGCAATGTACAGAACAGACGCTACTGACATCGGTGGTATGTTAAGCCCTGTTAACATTGCCATTGGTTTACGCGCTCCGGCGCTCCTCGCCCCTACTATAGCAGGTTTGACTGCACCAGCGGGGTCGCCTACACCAGTAGTACCGCCTGGATCAGCACCAACAACGCCATTAACACTACCCACAGAGCCTACCTATTGGGGAGATGTTGGAAGCAACGTACTTACCGCTAATCTCGGTGGGGGACTCATGCACGCTTTAGGTGCAGTAATAGCGCCTAAAGTACCTCAACACGTGCGGGATTTACAGCGTAAAGGTGTTGTTGTCCCTGTTGGGCAGGCTGTAGAGAGCCGATTTTCAAAGAATATGGTAGATAGCGCAGAAGCACTCCGCGCTATATTTAGCATAGGAAAGAGTGTTGATGACGCTGTTGTTAACCAATCTATGAATAGAGCATTAGCCAACGACATACTAGCTCCGTTAGGTAAGACTGTTACATCAAAAAACACACAAGGTATGGTTAGTGAGATGGCAGAGCATGTTAGTGCCTACTACGATGATGCGTATAAAGCATTAGGGACTGCGTTACCTAGTAAACAGTTCTTTACTGATGTACAAACTATCAGGGCTAACGCATCTAGCACACTAAACAAAAAAACATTAGATAAGTTTAATGAGATTGTGAATGATAACCTTATTGGTAGGTTTAATATACCAACAAAGGGACAAGGTAAGGCCATTAGTGGGGAGCATTTGAAGGACATGCGTAAGCATTTCTCAGAGTTGGATAAAGATCTACAGAAGAAAGCCTACGATGCTGATTTTGATGTAATAAAACTAAGAGAGTATGTCAAACAACTGAAAAAGGCTGTTAACAGCTATACTGATGAAATTGATCCAAAAGGTACTATAAAACTAGCTAATCAGGCGCGTGCTGATATGGATGTGTATCAGCGAGCAGCAGCCTCCTCGACTACTGGAGAGGCTTTTGATACTAAGGCACTGGCAGCAGCAGTACAGTCAGCGAGTGATTTCAGGAATGTCGCTGCCGGTACAGGTAAACTACAAGAAAAAGCAGTACCTTACATTAAAACACTCACAGGTGAGGACTTTAGTACGTACTCAGCAGGTAGGAAAGCTGCCATGTTTAGTGCTGCTATTGGTGGAGGTGCTTATGCCTGGGTAACAAACCCTTATGCTGCTGTAGCGGTACTCACTGTTGCCGGTTTCTCACCGCAGATCATGCAGGCTGCTGTCGGAAACCCCACTAAGTGGAAAGCACTAATACAAGCAGCTATTAGGAAGTTAGGGCCAACACAGGCTTCTGCTATTGCCGCTCAATCTGGGGCGAGTAGCCGAACATCAGCTAGACAGGAAATAGAGCAAAGTTTGGGATACCAAACTAAATAACAAAAGCCCCTTAATTGGGGCTTTGTTGTTTTAGTTAGCTAGTAACGCTGATTATATTTCACAGCTCCCTGCACTACAGGCCATAGTCTGAACGCCTTCAACATTGTCGCTATCCTCGTTAAGAGCATCCCAATCAATACCTTCTGGCATGTTTGCTAGCATATCCTTGTATTGCTCCTCGGTACACTCCTCATAAGGTGCTTGTTTGTAAGTACCACCATCATATGGTAGGAAGCTAACACCACTAACATCGTCAAAGTTCTCCCACACCCATGCACCTACAACAGGCCACTCGTGCTCTTGAACACTAATGGTTACTGATGGTTTATGTTCACACCAATGCTGTGCATACTTCAGCCATACATTAAGCTGCTCAGTAGCGTTCATGTCATTGCGTAGTACACCATGCTCTGGTGCCTTGATAGGAAAACTAAAGACTGTTGTTGATGCTGGCTTCATAACATCGGGTTCTGCTGGAACACCAGACTTAATCATAAACTGAGTTAGCGGGTCTTTGTTATCACCGCGTACACGCCTAATATAATAACGGCTATGGCGGGCATGAATGCCACTAGCACTGTCAACCAACTGAGACACGGTGCCTGATGGCTTAACACAAGTAATAGCAGCAGACTGACTAATACCAAATTTAGTAGCATATTCTTTGTTAACATTAACTGCGTGCTCCTTCAAGTTAACTAGCATACCAGCATCAGGGTTAGCTGTAAGCTGGTTATCCATAATACCCGTTAAACTAACACCCAACAAAGCCTCTTCGCTAGTGTTCTTATGCCAAATACTGCGGAGATATGGGAAGTCCGTAAGTGTTGCCTGGTAGGTACCCAGTATGGCTGCAATGCGTACTTTATTCTTTAGTGTTTCCTCGGTGTCATACTCACGAATAACTACCTCTGTTAGGTTACAGAACTCATAGGGCCGTAGAATGATCTCACTGCATGGGTTTGTCCCCCAGTCAGCATTAGGCTTACGACGACCATTCTCCGCTGCTTTCTTAGCACTAGCCTCACGGTTAAAGATACCACGCTCACCACTATGGCTATTATACAGCGACACCCATTCCTCCATGAATTGGCCAACACTAGGACGCTCATCATAACTTGCACTGTTGTTAGCTAGTGCACGCTGTCCGTTAGCCTCCCACCAGGCTCCTGACTTAGCATGACGCATACGATCATCGCCTAGGTCAGACAATGAGATCATAGCACTACGACGCACACCACCAACCACTACAACCTCACCAATCTTACACATAATGTCATGACATTCTACCGTGTGTAACTTGCGTCCTACGGCACCCTTAAACTTGTTCACAGTAAAGCGGAACAACTCATCCAGAGGCCCTGGGCCACTAGCACGCCCACCAAAGGTCTTTAACTTTGCACCAGCAGGACGCACCTTGGATAGATCCCACTTAGGCGCTTCACCTGCATACAGTAAAGAGATAAGTTGACGCAATGCCTTAGCCCAACCTTCTTTAGAGTCTGAGACTGCAATCACCGTGTTACTGTCAAAAACACGCTCTGGTACTTCTGGTAGTTTATTGGTGTATTTACTTTCAGCACTAAAACCAACCCCAGTGCCACAAAGCAGGATATACATAGCCTCATCAAACGCTTTAGGGTCATCAACAGGAAGGTATGAACAGTTAAAACCAGCAATGTTAGAACGCTCCAAGGCCTTACCAGAGGTCATTAAAGCCCTCATGGAGGGCATTACATCAAGACCAACTACAGCCTGTTCTAGTTCTTTACGATCACCACTAATATCATAGTTATGCTTTTTGATTAAATGATCCTGCATAAAATCAAAGTACCGCTTAACAGTCTCATCCCAGTGCTCTCGACGCTGTAGTTCTGGGATATAACGACTATACCGTGATTTAGCAATGTAGTTCTGATAATCAGTCATCTGTACCATAATCTAACTCCTCAATTTCGTTTAACAACATATCAAAAGCATCTTCGATGAAGTCTGGGAACCTGTCAACTAAATCGCTTGATCTAATTTCAAGCCATTCCATTAACTGTACCTCATCTACATCCCGTAGTTTTTCGAGTAGTTCTGGCAGTGTCATACTTCAGCACCTAACCGTGATACAGCTCTGTTCAGATAATAGATTGCTTTCTCTAAGTCCTGTCTTTTAGAGCCTTTATGGTTAGCTCTACCAATATACTTAACAGCATTACCTAGATTAAAATCTAAACCCCAATCCTCAATAACATCTATAGGCTCGATAGAGAGCATCTTATAGTGATTACTATGTGGAGCTGCATAACTATTAAAACTATCCTCAACACCGCCACTCATTTCATACCTCCAGTTTCTGAAATTCCATAGATTCAAAGGTGGTAACACTAAATCAGGCCATACATACAACATCTACTCACCTTTAGCCGCCTGTTGCATTACTAAGTAGGACATAGTGTAGTCACCTGTCCTACTATAATGATTTAGGCTCTCTATAAAGGAATCCTGCACTACCCTAGACTGCTTTGACCAGGCTGCCACATTAAATGAAGGCATCTTAGCTGCCAACCTGTCCCACATCTGTTCTACTTTACTTGGTTCTTTCGCCATATCTACCTCTTAGATAACCCATTGACACTGGCATTTCGTCAAAAGAACCTTCGTTAACTTCATGCAAGACCCAGATACCACGCCAGTAGTCATTGCCTTGTTGACCTAGGTAGTCCTCATCGTGTAGGTAACAGCAGCCAGCGAAGATCCCAGTTATCTGTCTACCATCAGCGCGTCTACTGTAGGCGATCTGTCTATCCTGGACATGTCCCATAACACAGCTCTGGTGTTTCTTTTGTAGCAATAACTGTGCTGATGTTACAGGTCTACCCATAATACCGGAGGTGAAGTAATGACAATAGACAATACCATTAACAATCACTGGTTGCAGGTAAGGGTAGACTTCCCATCCCTGTTCTGCAAACCCTAGATCATCAACTGACATTACCCCTTCTAGCTTAGAATCAGCGTTAACAGCCCTGCTGATTCTATCTTCATGATTACCTAGTGTCATTATCATCCTAGGCTTATACAGCTTTTCTTTATTCTTTTTCTTAAGAGCGTTGTATTCTCTCATCGGTGCAAGTAGTCTCTGCATCGCTGCTTTAGCTACTTCAATGTCCCTCAGATACCGCCTACCTTCAAATGATTTCTTACCAACATCATACAAAGACAAAGAAGGCATATCAGCAAAATCACCAATATGGATAATAACATCAGGTCTATGATCTACAATGTATCTACCTACCCAGTCAAGGTAGGTTAGATCAACACAGTCCTTGACCTGGGTATCTGGAATAACGAGATGTTTCATTTACTCGAAATCATAGACATCAGTTAGTTCTAAAGTTGAACCGTCCTTTAGTTTAATCAGGACACTCTCAGTAATGTTGTAACCATAGTGAGCTGACAGGAAGGATGTAAAATCCTTTAGAACACACTTCCATGCCTCCGTGTCCCCATACACCACATGGGATGTCAAAGAGCGCTTCGGTGCGCTGTAATCATCTTCACCGCCTGTTTCTACTGTGTAGGTATAGTATGTCTTATACATAATTACTCCTTTTTAAAAGTTAAAACTACCCGAACGGGAATGTTTAGTGTACCTAGGCCATGCTTTTGCTTAGTATTTCCCGAACGGGAACATTTACTTCTCATTTAACGCTTTCCAACTAACAGGGAATAGTTTAGCACATATCTCACCAATTTGTAAAGCAACTTCCTGTGTCTCATACTGTGCATGTGCATTTATACGCTGTGCATACACACGGTGAAAGAACATCAATGATCCTGTCCAATACCAGGATGTCATCATGTTTTGTGGCAACACCATTCTAGCCTGTTCTGGTGCTGCCCCATTGCCTAGTAGCGTCTTATAAGCATCTAAAGCATACTGTGAAGTCATCATAGCAATTTCTTGCTGTGTCAACTGATCTGTAATGAAACCATCGCTTCCCTGTTTTGCATTGGTTGGCTTACCTCGCCATGCAAAAGGAAAGTAGAATACAGGCTCATCATCAACATAGCGACGGCTGACTTCATTCCAAACCATCCCTACGGAATGTTTCACCAACTGCCTAGCCACGAATATAGGTGCGTCTATTCGTAGTTGAATACTGGTGTGTGCAAAAGGACTCCAATGGTTGTGTTTTGCTAAGTAGTTGATTAACTTAGTGTCTTTATCACCTAGGCGTTCACTAAAGACATCACCCGTGCCTGATGCTGGTGTCTCCCATGTGGACTCTTTATCAAAACTAACCCTAGCTGCATTTACAACAGTAAGGTCTGATCCCATACTGTCAATGAGTTCCACCGTACTTGCAGTTACTTTTCTCATGTTACCGCCTTTCCATGTACAGGACACCCTTGATTTACTACATAATACCCAGTCGGGTAAGCATCATCGTTATCTAGTTTAGGGCATAGACAGTGAGGATAGTTCCAATACTTAATAAGCGTATAATCCGGAATAAACCCCCATAAAATCTGGAGTGTCATCTCGTTCTCATACCATAGCCTATACAGTTTCTTAGCTAGATCTGGGCTAACTGATGCTGTTTTCTCAAGGATATTACGAACCTGATGTAACGCATCAATTGACTCTTCTTGCTCTTCGGTTAAGTCTTCATACTTAGGGTGTGCTTTATTGATCATTTTGGTTACCTTTTTCTTGTTAAAGATTTGTTCCCAGTTGTTTTCAAACTGCTGGGGGTTTTCAACGGGTCTTTGTCGGCTTCCTTTCGACATAGTTAACCGCCGCCACGACCATTAAGTTTTAACACTTCAACCTCCCTCGCTGAACAAGCACACGGACTGGCAGGCCACGGTCAGCGGGTTGTCGTCGATCAGTAGGCGGACTGCGCTTGGATTTTCCTGGCGGCTGTAAGCGAAGCTGCTGCCAAAACCATTACCGTACCCACTACCATCGCCATATCCGTTGCCGTTGCCGCTACCACTACGGCTGCCGTCACCACAGCCGTCGCTGTTAATGTCGCTGTAACCGCCGTAGCCACTACCATTGCCATTGCCATTGCCGTAGCCGGTGCCATATCCACCGCCGCCGCCGTCACCATAGCCGTAACCATCGCCGTCAAGTTTCAGCACGTTAGCCTCCTACTCGAATGTGCACTTGATCCGCATGATCACGGCGTGGAAGGCCACTTCGACTACCCCCGCAGGATCGAGTACGGTTTTCGGAGTCGGGCCGCGCAGGGCAATCTCTCCTAGACCTGACGTCGTACCCCACGCCCGGACGCAGGCGGCGTCCTCAATTCGCAGGTAGCGCCCGTCATCGTGCGTCACGTTGCCCATGTACACGAAACCATTGGTGATTACAACAATTTCCTTCAATTTCATTTCAGTGCTCTCTTTCGTTACGTTGGTTTTGGTCTGGGGTTTTCCGGGAGTAGCTAACCTGCGCATAATAATAATAATAATCCATACTCGTTAATTAAAACACTCAAGAGTTACTCATAACCATTCTTTCCTAATACTATGTTCTGTGCAGTATTCAAAGCCATGGTTAGAGGCCCACTCGCCGTGTGTCATACGCCTGCCATCGCCACTACGACGCTTTGACCATGGCAACGGCTTAGTAGGATCGCTAAAAACAAAGATAATATGCCAATCAGGATTACACTTTTGTACGTCCACATATTTTCTAGCTTCAGTGCTCGCCCTGAAATATCCTTTAACTTCAAAAAGGATCTGTTTGTCAGTATTGATAAAGTCAGGTACATACTCTTTATGCTGTGTGTAAGGTAGTTTAATAGATTCATATTTTAATCCTTTGAAGGTTCCTTTTCCAAGACGCTGCTCTAGTTTTGAACGATACATTACTTAAGCTTTTTAATGCTCTTAATCATACCTCTCGGCAATACCATACTTGCGTTGCACTCTACATCTGATACAGTGCTGGCAAGTTCGATAGCATCATCAGTAATGTCTACCAGATAACCAACACTGACACAATCAACAATAGATGCGTCTGGTGTGTGCCAATGAGCATGAGCAATAGCGTCTAGCCAGTCTACTTTGTAGATAGTACCGATTTCGAGTTTGTCCATGCTTGCTGCCTTTCGTTTTGTCTTATCCATAGTAAATCCCCCTGTTCCTTCATGTACTCTAAATTGCCCTCATAAGCCTCAAGGCAAGCGTTGTATAACTCTTCCTCAGTAACACACCCATCTAGTATCTTATCAGCCCTCTTAGGGCCAATACCAGTAAGCCCTGGTATGTTATCTGTACGATCACCTGTTAATAACTGTCTGTAGAAGTTATAGATAGCGGCTACTGGACTGATATCATACCACAACTTCTTTACAAAATTGTAGTGCTTCCCAGGTATCATGTCTAAATCCTTATCAATAGTAAGTATAACGCTGTCTGGATGTTTTGTAGCTAGAATCCCGATAGCATCATCCGCCTCTATACCATCCACAATCACAAAACCCCACTCTTTAACAGCATGTTCTCTAAGCAGTTGCCAGTGCTCCGGCTTCTCACCTGTCCTGTTACCCTTGTAAGGCTTTGTTACAGCTACATCATATCTAAAATTACCGGTTCCAGTAAGGAATGCCTCGTGCTCATCATAATCTGGAATCTCATACACAAGTAGATCTTCCATAAACTGATTAAAACGAGCCTTTACTATACCACCCGAGACATCCTTACTGGCAGTAGCTACTCTATATACAATTATGTCTCCATCAATAATTGCAAGCATAGCGGCTACAGGGCATCAACACCATCAGCCTCATCAGCAACACCCCCGTACACGATTAGATCGTTAATCACCATCTTCTGAATGGACGGGGAGCGTCCTTTCTTATTCTTGAATGTCCAGTCATAGTAACCAACGATACAGGTTGCCTTGGAACCGTTACCAACCAGTGTATCAACTGGGATAACAACACCATTCTCATCATAAGCACGGATGGGAATGGCAGACTTACAGGTGATGTAATAACCCTTCTCTGGTTTCGCATCCTTGTACTGCACAGTGATGCCCAGGCCCTTTAGAGCGCCTACAGCGCCCTCAGACAGGTTACACAAGTCCACCTGATACTTACCGGACATCTCGTTAGGTGTGGACAGGAAAGCCCACTCCAATGTTGCGTTAATCTTGACCTTTTCCATTTGTTTCTCCTTTGTTAGTGAGTGTCAAACCAGTTATGACCAGTCTTGTACTCTGCTGCAATGGGACATCTAAAATTTAACATACTAGCTACATCTTCAGCCGCCTGTACTATCAACTTACCTGCTACATCTCCATAGTCCTCCCTGACTTCGCATTGTACTTCATCATGTACCGATGCAACTATTTTATAGGGTACTTTTGCATCTGTCAAGTACTTTTTTATCAACACTAGCCATTGCTTAAAGATAACTGCACCAGCTCCCTGGAGCAACAAGTTCAAAGCTGCATGTTGTGACCGTATTATAAGCCTTCTACCATCAAGACCAGGCAACCACCCCTTTGCAGCCATTGTACCTATCTTCTGCACCAGCTTAGTATAGCCAGGGATTAGGTTAAAACCATCCCGCAGCCTAGCACCATCGCTAGTGTTACCACCTATGATGGATGCTAGTTTACTAGGTGACGCACCATACAAACCAGCATAGAGCACTGTCTTTGCCATGTCCCTAGTCTGTACACCGAAAAGGTGTTGATTGCGTGTATGTACATCGCCATGGACAATCTCATCAGTATAGCCTTGATCGTTCAAATAATGAGCAAAGCATCTTAACTCAATACCAGATAGATCAGCACCAACCAGTACATTACCCTTATCAACAGTCCATATTGCCCTACAGGTCTCTCCATAGGGCGATCTAGCAGCAGGTATTTGTGCCATGTTGGGACTGTTATGGGACATCCTACCAGTGTTAGCACCAATGGTTAGCACACCACCATACACACGGTCACTTTTACCAACAGCCTCAAACCATGACTCAGCCTGCGCTAATCTTTTCTGTAGCAACAGATGCTCTGTCAACTGCTTTGTACCAGGTAGATCAATCTTTGCCAGCACATCATCATTGACAATGATGTTGCCTTTGTCCGTGTGCTGCTTTGGTTTCCACCCCATCTTAATGAGTCTGTCAGCAATCTGCTGGCGTGAGTTAGGATTAAATGGCACAACTTTCGTCTTTGTTTTTAGCTGAATAATGGTTGGTTCAAAGATTCCTTGTATCTCTACCTCTAGTTTTACAAGAGCATCTCTTAAATCAGCCATATACAATAACAACATTTTAACATCAACTTTGAAGCCATTAGCGACCTGTTCAGAGATTATGGCTGCAACAGCATGTTCAAGGTCTATAGACTGTTGACTAAAATCCTTGAGTTCTTTAGTGACTTCTTTATAGACACGATGCAGGACTCTGACATCTTGCTGACAGTATTGGATCATCTCATCCGTCAAACCACCATCAAAGTCTGTAAAAGTGTCTTTAGGAAAACCTAGCAAACTACCCCAGTTCTTTAACGAGTGTCCCCCTTCCCTGATAGGATTCGCCAGGCGTGAGAGCACAAGCGTATCAAGTAGCTCATAATCTGTAAAATCCACCCCCCAACAAGCACTAAGAATGCGGTAATCAAAGCCATGGCCATTATGAGCGCACACAGTATCCATTCCATTAAGTTCGTTAATGAATCCTTCAGGGTCTGTGAAAACCTTAACATCATTATCTCCTTCCTTAAATGTACAACAGCACCATATGTTGTCGTGCCGTGTGTTCGTCTCAATGTCAATAAATAGTATCTTTTTTGTTTGTGTTGTGCTCATGGTGTCCGCGCTTATGCTGATTAAGTTTGTCAGGGCGATGTTTAAACTTAGGTAGCTTCTTTTGTTGTGAGAATTTCTCCGCACCTTTACCTGTTTGCATTATAAAGTCTCCGTAACTTCCTTAAGACGGCCTGTGCTGCCATTATACAGCAGACGCGCACACGCACCAGTCATACCGCTTAGACGGTTCTTCAGTACCCGTACATGCGTTGTGTTACGCTCAGCAGCATCCTCATGTTGTGCGTGTCTCTCCAAGCCGATAACCATATCACTAAGCTGGGCAATACTACCAGATCCGCGTAGCTGTGCTAGTGATGTTGCTGCACCCTCCTCATGGCCCCTACCTTCAGGGCGTTTTAGATGCGATACACAGAGTAAGGCTACATTGGTTTCTTGTACCAATACCCGCAGCTTTGTCATTACTTCGTCCAGGTAACGCCTCTCGTCACCATGCTGCTGATCGCTAACAAGTATGGAGATATGATCCAGAATGACATACTGACAATCCAACGCTTTCACCATGTACTTGATTCTATTGACAACATTGTCAATGCCCATCGAGCCAAAGTGGTCAAACAGGAAAATCCTATCAGTACCCAACGTAGCCTCAAAAGCCTCACGCATCTCTTGTTCAGTTACCTCTACATCTGGTAGGTGCAATGGTTTGTTGATAGCCATTGACATTATACTTCTAGCGGTCTTGTAGGTAGATTCCTCCATGAACATCAACCCAACCTTCGCCTCTGAGTTCTTTAGAATGTGGTATACAACCTCTCGTAAAAACAAAGACTTACCCAAACCTGATCCCGCCGTGATAGTTACCAATTCACCTCTACGGATGCCATAAGTCAGTTCGTTCACACCTTGCCACGGATACATTACCTCAGCCTTGTCAACTGGTTTATTGACCAGATCCCACAGTGTTGTACCTGCAACAATACCATCAGGGATGAATGGGTTTGCAGCCCACCATTGTTCAACATATCCCTTGCTGTCTCCGTTCTTTAGGTAGTCACAAGCATCCTTGTACTTTGTCAAGGTAACAATCTTAACCTTAGCACCGAACAACTCTGCTACCTCGTTAGCTGCTGCTTTGCCTGGTGCATCGCTGTCAAAGGATACAATGATGTGCTCGAAAGAATCTAGCCATTCATACTGTGCCTTACAGTCCTTAACCGCTGACTGCGCCCCGTTCTTAATAGACACAACAGGATACTTGCTACCAAGCATCTGATAAGCCGCTAGCGCATCTAATTCGCCCTCAGTGATAGTTACATATCGACCACTACCACTAAACAGGTTCTGACCAAACAGTTGAGCCTGTTTCATGTCCCCAGTGCTTCTAAAACCTTTGTCAACAACAGATCGGATCTTCTGTGCCACTGTATTACCAGCCTTGTCGCTGTATGGATACACATGCTGTTCATTGGTGACTGACACAGAATAGAATTTAGTCGTAGCACTACTGATACCACGCTCAGGGATAGGTGCAAATGTTTTTACTACAATGTCCATCATAGCCTCATTCATAGATGAATCTTTAGTTTTATGGTAGCCGCAAGAAAAGCAGTGCTCATGGTCGCCATAGTCGGTTAGTGCATCCCTACTACCACAAGTAGGGCATGGCAGGTGGTAGTTAGCTTCATGTTCCATTGTTATCGCTTTCTGAAATAATAAACATCCTGTTTACAACCCTGTTCTGTAGCTCATTGAGGTTCTCATAAAGAGACCTACACTGTAACATGTTGTCTGGTAACCAGTAACCACCTAAACCTGGCATGAGATCAGCTAGCACCTTGTGTAGACCATACTCATCTACAATCTCAGTAAGGTCACTGATGCTGTGCCAGTAGTGGGCCTCTTCATACCCTGTATACTCTTCGTATTCCATCATAGTTCCTTGTGTAAACACTCGTAATAATGCCGTTGGCCCTCTGCGTCTATGTAGGACTCGCCACATCCTACAGCATACTCTAAGATGATGAATATAAACACAGCAGCCGCTGCCAGTAAAATGATAAAATCAATAATCTTGTCCATTTTCTATCCCCTCTAGTCCACTCTCTAAACTGTCCAAGACACCTTCAAGGTCTGGTCGATCTACCGATAATATAGCATACTTAACGGATCTATAACAACGGTTACACAGGTCAACATACTTATTCGTACCTTGATACTTCCTGGTAGCCTCGTAGTCTGACAAAATCTCATCACAGCTTAAACAACGCATTACTCACCCCTTTTGAAGATACCGAACAGCTAATCAAAGCTCCGCCTCGATTAGATCAACTAAGTCTTCCGGCGTCCGTATTGGTCGCACGTTACCATAGTACCCCCCCAGATGCGCCAGCTTCCCGCACCCATTGTCGTAAATGAACCAACCTAGCAGGACGCAATCGTCTCCGATCTGCGAGGCAGTGCTCTTTATTAGCGTTTCCAGCGTACCATACACCGCTTTGAACAATAACGAATCTGGGTCACACCCTATATATTTTCCTAGGTCATTTAATACTTCCTCACATTCCTTGTATTGTTGAATAACAGTTTCAATTAGTTTCAGCTTCTCTTCGCGTGTCATTTCGTGCCTCCGTTTATGTCGCCCCAAAATCCGAGTTGGTTGTTTGTGTTGACGTACCAATCACGCAGTGCCGTCGCGTCGGCTAATGCGTTGTGCGGATTGCTAGAAACTGTATTCGCTCGGAGAACCTCCATCGTCAGCGGCGGTGTGTCAATACGCACACCGGGGCCTGTGAGCAACACTTTGCAGAACCACATAATGTCCTCTGGCCAGTCAGCAACAACATGCACGCTACCAAACTGACCAAGAAAGAATTCCAGTTGTTCCTGCAATGATTCAAGGGTAATCCATGGTTTACCCAGTTTCGGCATCACGTTCTCGGCGACCCACGGGATCGGACTGGTACAACCGAGTACTTCATAAAAGATACGGTGATCCTCTGAAACAAGTGCTAGTGAAATCAACTCGCCCCCGTAGCCGTTCCACTCACTGTCTATAAAGATTTTCATTTCAAAACTCCTTTCTGTCCCTAATTTTCTCTGCACAATCTTCCGCGCCAGCACTACGGCCTTGAACGAAGTCGGACGCTCGGCCTTCCTCGTCGCCTTTATAGGGTGGCAGGCCCTTGTATAAGTTGTACGTATCGCTGGCCAATTCGCTGCATATCTTGGCGCACCTCTCGCGCTCGCTGGCTATGCCAGCCTCTCGGCCTTCGTTGTATGCCACCTCTATGGCGATTAATGTTGCTTCGTCCATTTTCAAAACTCCGACCTCACCCCCACAGCGCTTAACGCTTATCACAAAATCCAGGTTGTTCATTTCATGAGTCCCTCCATGACACTCCTCGCTACATAGCTGTGCGTCGTTCCTGACCTCTTTTCCATCGCCCACGAGTTAACAATGGCCCTAGCCCTCACGAAGTCTGTCACCGCCTTACTAAGCTCTGCGCTGTCCTCGTCCGTGAGTTCGATGTTTGGGCCATCGGCACCGGTCTTTTCCTCGCACAACCACCCTCTGCCGGGTGGCATCGCTCCGGCGCTCCCATTGTGTGGGCTGGGTAATACGGCTCCCAGCGCGTCACACCGATCTGGCAGGGAATTCCATCGATTGATGAATCGAAGATGTCACTCATGGCCGTGTTCCTCCGAGTAGTCAATCTTCGGTCTCATGCCCTAGGCTTTTCCAAAACGGCACCCACCGAGTTTCAATCTCATCAAGACGTATCGGCTCCATACGGGTTTGACATCTGTGGCATTTATCGAACTCGTGCTTTCCAACACCTCGCTTTTGCAGCTCGCGGTTTGCCTCTCGCTGCTCGTCTGTCCACATGTAGCTGCCCGGATCGCGGAAATGCTCTTCGCCGCATGTCGAGCAGGCGAGGATCAAACTTCCAGCACTTCCACACAGGTATTTGGTGCCGTTAATCTCAACATATTCTTCAATGCGCATCACACTCTCCCCTGTACGGTGGCCATCCGGCCGGGCGGCCTAGTTTATAGGCACTTGCGTTCATCTCATTCTCCTTCAGGTTTCGGTTCGGGTTACTCCCTACCGTTAGGATGAAGTATAGACACCAAATTTCATGTTGTAAATAGTACAGTTGTACTATATTCATATACTCCCTTCGGGTAGGTTGACAAAACAGAAAAACAGCATATAATATACTATATAGACTCTAAAGAGTTCTATTAGCACTATGATAGAGTTCTATTAGAATAATTAATTATTAATTATTAATCATTAAACACAGCATGTGTGCTGTTAGATACTTTATGCTATTATTACTCTGCTAGAGTTCTAACAGCAATAGAATAATTAATTATTAGTTAAGGTTTTGTCAGAAAACAAGAGGGTTTTTACCGAAAGGTAGTATCTCTAGGGTAGGAAAACTACCCATTTTTCCGGAAATCTTTACATTGAAAAACAGTTTCTATTTCCTGGAAATTTTCCCCGGAAATGTCTATACAGTGGTTTAGCGTAAAAGTGCTGTTTTGAGGTTTCATGCACCAAAATGGTGCGTCGGCGTCGATTTCATGCACCGATTTGATACAATGATTTGAGGTATCGTGCTGTAAGTTATTGATTTCATTGGTGCATCGCTGGTGCATCGCTGGTGCATCGCTGGTGCGTCGCTGGTGCGTCGCTGGTGCGTCGCTGGTGCGTCGCTGGTGCGTCGCTGGTGCATCGCTGGTGCATGTTTTTTTTATGAAGGGAAAAGCCATGGTTGAAAATTCAAACGATCTCGATCTAATAAATAAATTGTTTTTTGTCATTGAGCAAAAATGCATTGACTGCATGGGTTACGAACGCCGAACAAAGCAAGCGCTAAAGGATATTCGGCTATGTCAAATTGAGTGTCCACTGCATCCCTACAGGTTGAAGCATGAAGAAAAAACAAGCGATTAAAGCCACGATCTACAACAAGCGAGGCGAGCTCATAGCTACAGGCTTCAATAGCTATATAAAGACGCACCCACAACAAGCGCGTTACGCTAGGCAATGCGGACAACCAGATCGCATTTATCTGCATGCTGAAGTAGCCGCTCTTGTCAAAATGCGCACCAGAGGCTATCGCATCGTCATTGAGCGATACAACAATAAAGGCGAACCAATGAACGCTCAACCTTGTCCGGTCTGCCAACTAGCGATAAAAACCGCTGGCATTAGTAGGATCGAATACACGATAAAACAGCCCCTAGGAAGCGCTACAAAGCCCTAGGTAAGGTTTTCTATACCATGCCTAGGGCTTACTATATCCAGC